>ERZ1292632.1115-Hain-H43-01um-R2-1115-length-27830-cov-19_pt2 | contig 16353 bp, 16 predicted proteins | sample MGYA00564407_ERZ1292632 | MGnify/ENA primary metagenome ERZ1292632 (study PRJEB36523, sample SAMEA6512637) | groundwater metagenome | collected 2019-01-08 | study: AquaDiva: Metagenomics assemblies of 32 groundwater samples | reverse complement strand
TCGACTATATCGACCCAAAGAGCGCTCCAAAAGAGATACAAAAGTTCGACATCGGCGTCGTTCCGCAACAAAACGAGCTGGAGTGGGACAAGGCGAAGACCTCGATGAAAGTGCTTGAGTACATGGCAGGTGCCGTACCTGCCGTGGTAAGTGCGTTTGGAGAGATGCCTTACATAATCAACGACGGCGTCAATGGTATTATTGCTTCGTCTGAAGACGAATGGGTGGAAAAGATTACATTACTTTTGCATGACCAGTCCTTGCGTGAGCGGTTGGGACTAGCCGGGCAACAGACCGTACGGGAGCGCTACTCGTTTGACGCCATCATGCCTCAAGTGATACAAGTCATAAACGCCCTATGACCGAGAAAAATAACATACATGCCCGCACCGATTGCCGCCTGTGCGGCAGTACCGACCTTACGGAAGTTCTTTCGTTCGGCAAGACACCGCTCGCGAACGCGTACCTCTCGCAGGGCGACCTTGATAAGCCCGAGCTGTTCGCGCCGCTCGTCCTCAATGCCTGCAACGCGTGCAAGTTGGTCCAATTGCGCGATGTGGTGGACCCCAGGGTGCTTTTTAGCCGGTATCTTTACGTGTCCGGCACCTCGCCGGTGTTCGTGGCGCATTTCGCCGACTACGCAAAAAAGGTTGTACAGCGGTTTTTGCTCAAGCAGGACTCGCTGGTGGTGGATATCGGGAGCAATGACGGAGTTCTTCTCTCTCATTTTAAAAAAGAGGGCATGCAGATTCTCGGCATCGACCCTGCAGAAAATATCGCGGCAGAAGCGACTAAGAACGGAATCCCGACGATTGCTAAATTTTTTACACCGGCAACGGCTCTCGCTATCGCCGCAGAGCGCGGAAAAGCCTCGATACTCACCGCAAATAACGTGTTTGCGCACACGGACGACGTTGCCGGCTTCGTTGAGGCGGTTAAGTTGCTCCTTGCGAAAGACGGCGTTTTTATTTTTGAGGTTCAGTATCTTAAAGATTTAATTGAACAAAATCTCTTTGACATCTTCTATCATGAGCACCTGTGCTACTACCACCTTACGCCCCTAGTGCCTTTTTTTGAACGTCTCGGACTCCGGATTTTTGACGTGGAGCGCGTCAAGACGCATGGCGGCTCTATCCGGGTGTACGTGGGGTGGGCTGACGGTCCGCATGTAACTTCCGGCCGGGTAGCGCAGATGCAGCACCAAGAGCCGGCACTCAACTGTACGGCGACCTATACGGCCTTTGCCAAGCGCATAAGCGCGGCCGGAGAGAAGCTCCGCGCGGTTTTAGCCGGATATAAAGCCCGGGGCAAGCGGGTTGTCGGATACGGGGCGCCCGCCAAAGCGACAACGCTCTGCTACGCTTTCGGCATAGACGGAAGCATGCTTGAGTATATTGTCGACGACTCTCCCCTGAAGCAGGGTCTTTATATGCCGGGCACGCATATTCCGATCAAACCGTCCGGTGCTTTGTATGCCGGCACACCCGGCTGTTGTCTCATTCTTGCCTGGAATTTTGCCGACTCGATAGTCAAAAATAATCAGCTCTTTATTAAAAACGGAGGGATATTTATCTCGCCCGTTCCGGAGCCGCGCGTACTTCAGTAGCGTGTCTCTCGCCGTAGACGATACCGAGCTTATCTATCCACGAAACGGTGAAACCGTGCTTCGTAAGGATTTGTTCCGCCCACTCCAAATCATCAAAGCCCGGCACGTCATGAGTTTCCATAAGTATCCGGTCCACTTTTTTTAAGGTTCCGGTTGAAGCGTTATTCAACACTTCGTACTCCGAGCCCTCTATATCTATTTTAAGCAAATCTACTTTTTCGAAGTCCTTGAGGATGTCGTCGAGAGACTCCGCCTCAACTTTTATACCGCCTTTTTCCACGACGCGGAGACCCACATAGTTGCTGGTGTCTTCCAGTTGTACGGCGCCCGTTTTGCCTGATGCGGCTTTTTGTACCAGCATTGCATACGGCGCGTTCATGGTAAACATCTCGCAATTGGCGGGATATGGTTCGTAAGAAATAATATCCGCTGTAGGAAACAGCCGGTGCATTTCCATGGCGAACGTGCCTATATTTCCGCCGAGGTCCACAATGGTCGCATGCGGAGGCAATCGCAGTTGTTCGAGGTCATACTCATTGCCGCCCAGCACATCGCTGATAATATTTACATCCATCGAACGGACGGAGCGGACATACGCCGACTTGCCGTTCCGCAGGCGCATGTGCTGGACGCCCCTAAAGATGCGGTTAAAAGGAAAGATTATTTTATACCACGTCTTATACGTGCGTATCCGGCGACGGATATTTTCGAACTTACTCAGACTGCCTTTCCGTGTTATTTGTCCCATAGTTCCTCCTCGGAGACTTACAGTATGCCATAGGCCCAATCGATGACCTCTTTGAGCGAGTCGCGCGTGCCGGCATCGGACCAAAAACCTTTAAAGAGATAGTGCGCGCACAGGCCGCGGCTGATGTACCAATTATTGACGTCGGTAATTTCGAGTTCGCCGCGGGCCGAGGGCTTTAAGGTTGCCACCACATCAAACACGCTCGGCGGGTAGATATAGAGTCCGGCGACTGCGTAGTTGCTCTTGGGCTCCTTCGGCTTTTCCTCTGTCGCAACCACCCGCTCGCCGTCGAATATCGGTACCGCAAAACGCGACGGGTCCTTGGTCTCGGCAAGAAACAGCATGGCGCGCTTTGTACCCACGCCCGGCGGGAGCGCATAGGGCAGTTTTGCGTTATCAAATATATTATCTCCGAGTATCACGGTAATGGAGTCTTGACCGACGAATTCTTTGGCGAGGCCGAGCGCCTGCGCAATGCCTCCCGCCTCTTTTTGCACGCGGTAGGTCAGCTGTACGCCAAACTGCGACCCGTCGCCGAGAAACTCCGCGATGGCGCCGATATGGTCTCCCCCGGTCACGACCATAATGTCCGTTATGCCCGCATGTTTGAGCGTTTCGAGCGGGTAGAGGATCATGGGCTTATTAAGAATAGGCACCATGTGCTTGTTCATGGTAAAGGTCGCCGGCTGCAGCCGCGTACCCTTTCCGCCCGCTAAAATAAGGCCTTTCATTACTTCGGTGTTGTAGCATATGTTGTGTGTTCAGTCCACATCTGCTACAGTTCTGTGCATTATGGGTACAATATTTGTAACCGGCGGAGCCGGATTTATAGGTTCTAATTTTATCCGGCTTCTTCTTAAGCGAGACCCTTCCGTGCGGGTGGTGTGCGTGAGTTCCCTTAATTTTTCCGGCAACAGGGAAAACCTGCGCGGTTTGTCTAAAAAACGCCTGACCCTTATCAAGGGCAGCATTACCGATGCGGCGCTTATGGCGCGTCTGATCAAAAAATATAAGCCCGAGTACGCCATCAACTTTGCGGCGGAATCTCACGTGGACAGGAGTATCTACGGCGGTGCGGAGCAATTTGTCCGTACTAATGTACTTGGTACTACGGTACTGATGCAAGCGCTCCTGCGGGCGCCGCACCTGAAGAAATTTTTACAGGTCTCAACCGATGAGGTGTATGGCGCGCTGCCCTTGCACGGCAAAAAGAAATTTACCGAACATTCGCCCCTGCGCCCAAACTCACCGTACGCCTCCTCCAAGGCGGCGGCCGACCTTATCGTCCGTTCGTTCTTTGTTACCTACGGCCTGCCTGCGGTTATCACCCGTTGCTCCAACAATTACGGCCCGAATCAATATCCCGAGAAGTTTATCCCGTACTCGGTTATGCGTCTTGTGCGTGGAGAGCCGATAGCCATATATGGCGACGGGCTCTATGTGCGCGACTGGGTACATGTTGACGACCATTGCACAGCGCTCTACGCCGCTCTTATCAAGGGCAAGCCGGGCGAGATATACAATGTCGGTTCCAATGACGAGGTAAGCAATCTTGCGCTTGCGCGCCGCATGCTCCGGTACTTTAACAAAGACGAGTCGTCTGTTGTTTATGTTAAAGACCGCCCGGGCCATGACCGCCGCTACGCGCTTGATGCCTCTAAAATAAAGAGGGAACTGGGGTGGAAACCAAAGCATTCGCTGGCAAAGTCGTTTGAGTCTGTCATCGGTTGGTACGTGCAGAATCCGGGATGGATACGGCGCGCGCTTGCGCATACCGGCACCACTAATACTCATATAAAAAAAGCGTGACCTCTAATACCATGGCGACAAAAAATAAATCTGCCGTACGGGTTTGGTACGCTTCCGCCGTATACGGTAAGGAGGAAATCGCCGCCGTTACTGCGGTCCTGTCAAACCCGCTCAAGATAGGTCCGGGAGAAAAGGTAAAAAAGTTTGAGCGCTCCGTGGCCAAACTGTTCGGGAAGGCGCACGGCATCATGGTCAATTCCGGCTCGTCTGCGAACCTGCTTGCTATAGAAGCGCTTGATCTACCTGCCGGTTCGGAGGTTGTTACGCCGGTGTTGACCTTTTCGACAACGCTCGCGCCGCTTCTACAAAAAGGACTTACGCCGGTGTTTGTCGACGTGGTCCCCGGTACGTACGTCATTGATGCCGATAAAGTGGAGAGGGCTATCACCCGCAAAACCCGCGCCCTTATGATCCCGTCCCTTTTAGGGAACATCCCGGACCTTGCCAAGCTTCAAAAAATCGCGAAGAAGCACAAACTCTTTTTTATAGAAGATTCTTGCGACACAATTAATGCTACCTTTGCGGGGAGGCCGACCGGGTCATATACGGATATCACGACGACCAGTTTTTATGCTTCGCACATTATCACCGCCGCCGGTTCAGGCGGCATGGTCAGCGTCAATGACCCGAAAATGGCGCGGACTATCCTCGTCAAAAGCAGCTGGGGGCGGGACTCTACGCTTTTTGGCGTGTATGAAAAATCCGAAGACATCACCAAGCGGTTTGCGGGGTTTATAGGCGCGCAGCCCTATGACGCCAAGTTTATTTTTTCTGAAGTCGGATACAATCTTCAATCCGGCGAACTCAACGCGGCGTTCGGCCTCGAGCAGCTCAAGCGTCTGAAGTTGTTCAGCGCGCGCCGCCGCAGCAACTTCAAGCGGCTGTCTTCTTTTTTCAGGCGCTATGAGAAGTTTTTTATTCTGCCCGTCCAAGATCCGCGGGTGGCGACCAATTGGCTGGCGTTTCCGCTTACGATCCGCCCCGACGCTCCTTTTTCGCGCAAGGATATCACGCTCTATTTGGAAAAGTGCAATATTCAGACCCGCCCCATCTTTACCGGAAATGTGTTGCGCCAGCCGGCTTTCCGTTCGCTTTCTAAAGGTACCAAAGCGGGGAGCTTTCCGGTCGCCGACGACGTAATGAAGAACGGATTCGTTATCGGCTGTCACCACGGACTTACGGGTGCCGACCTGGATTATCTGGAGTCCACCTTGTCGGATTTTTTGAGAAGTTACCTATCGTAAGCGCAAGTAGTACTATAGTAGATATGAACGAAGCCTTTAAGATACAAGAGCTGGCATTACCGGGTGTCTTATTGTTGACGCCGCGCGTGCTTAGAGATTCGCGCGGGTTCTTTGTCGAAACATATAATGAGCGCACGCTGGCCCCCTTTGGAATCCGTGACCGCTTTGTGCAAGACAGCCTCTCGCATTCCGCCAAAGGCGTTTTGCGCGGCTTGCATATGCAGCGCGCTCCGCACGGACAAATCAAGCTGGTGCGCTGCGCCGCCGGCGAGATTTTTGATGTCGCGGCCGATTGCGATCCGAACTCCAAAACATACGGCAAGCACACCGCCACCAGACTGAAGTCTAAGGAGGCAACCATGCTGTATATCCCGGCGAAGTATCACCATGGGTTTTGTGTAATAAGCGAAGAGGCGACGGTCGAGTATAAGGTGGGCGATTTTTATGCGCCGGAGTCCGCAACCGGCATCCGCTTTGACGACCCGGTGCTCAACATCCCCTGGCCGGTTACCGACCCGATACTATCCGACCAGGACAAGTCGTGGCCGTTTCTGCACGGCAAAAAATAGATATGTTTGAGCAGGCACTCATAACCGGCGCGGACGGAATGGTGGGCGGGTATGTTGATTTTGGCTACCGCACCGATCACAAGACGCTTGATGTTACCAACCTTGATGCGGTGCGCGCCGTATGCGCCGCCCGGCGTCCGCCCCTGATTATCCACTTGGCGGCGGCTACGGACTTGGCGCGTTGTGAGCGTGAGCCGGACTACGCATACCGGGTAAATACGATCGGAACCTACAATGTAGCGCTTGCGGCGCAGGAAATCGGCGCAAAGCTGGTTTATGTCTCCACCTCCGCGGTCTTTGACGGCACAAAGGACGGCCCGTATACGGAGGATGATACCCCCAACCCGCTCAGCGTATACGGCCATTCAAAATATCTGGGCGAGCTTGCGGTGCGGGGGATGCTTTCTGACTACACAATCGTGCGCATCACTTGGGTGTTCGGCGGCGGGCAGGCGAATGATAAAAAATTTGTCGGGAAGATACTCAAACAACTCAAAGAGCCGGTTATTACCGTTGTCGCGGACAAGCGCGGGTCGCCTACCTACGGCAAGGATGCCGTCAACGGTATACAATGGCTCGTCGAGAACAACAAGCGGGGGATATTCCATATGTCAAACGCGGGAGCTCCTACGCGCGCCGATGTTGTGAGGGAAATTGTCGCGATAACCGGCTCGCGCGCCGAAATCAAGGAGACAGATGAATCGGTGTTTGCTATTCCGTATCAAAGCGGTAAGAACGAAAGTCTAAAATCTAAAGTCTCGTATATGCGCCCCTGGCAAGACGCTCTGCGCGAATATATTAAGACCGAATGGACCGGCGTTATATGAAACAGACGCCCGCTATTTCGATAATCGTCTTAAATTACAACACTTCCGATCTCTTGGGCGGAGCGCTCGAGTCGATAGCGGCCACGACAGGTAACTTGCCCGTAGAGACGGTGGTTATCGATAATGCGTCCACCGACGGCGGATTTTCGCATCTTGCACAAAAGTTTGAACATGATCCGCGTTTCAAATTTGTGCAGAATAAAAAAAATACCGGGTTGGCGGCCGTCAATAGTATGCTTGAGACCACTAAGGGGAAATATATTATGACCATGGATGCAGACGCCCGGCTGCACGCGCATACGCTGCAGCTGCTCGCCGGGTTTTTAGACGCCACACCCGGGGCGGGCGCGGCGACAGCGAACTTGCTCAACCCCGACGGCTCACAGCAGCGCTATTTCCGCCGGCTTATGACGCCATTCACCGGCTTTTTTTCCACCGTCTTGGGCAGGGCTATCGATAAATATCTGCTTAATCTGCGCTATTACAAGCGGTATCACTATGAGGGCGCGGAGCTTGTCGGAGTCACTGAGATAGAACAGCCCTCGGTAACGTGCCTTATGCTACGCCGCGGCGCGTTCGGCTCGTACATCATTGACCCCGAGACCCCGTTTTATTTTACGGATGTAGGGCTCTGCAAGCGCATCTATGAGCGCGGATACCGTATTTATCTTCTTCCTGCCGCCACCGCCACGCATCTTAAGTCAACCTCGTTCAACAAGATGAAAAACAAATGGCGGACGCGCGAGTATTACCGCAGCCTCATGGTGTATTTCCGGAAGCACTACCCACTGCATGCTCCTATGATGTGGTTGGTGTTGTGGCTAGACCGTATCATGCGCTATACTTTGTTATACACGACAGGGCGCGAGCCAATGCGGTAACTATGAATGAGTAGTATTAAACTATCCAGCATTTCTTTTTTTTGTCCGGCATATAACGACGGAGATAATTTACCTGTTCTTATCCCATATGTTTCAAAATTTTTGTCTGAAATAACAGATACATTTGAAATTATAATTATTCACGATGGCAGTCCGGACAACACGGGAGCTGTCGCAGACAGACTAGCAGGTGAACTTCCTAATATTCGCGTGATACATCACCTAAAAAACTTAGGGTATGGAGCAACTCTGCGCGATGGATTTTTGGCGGCTAAATACGACTATATAATATATACTGATGGCGATAATCAATATGATGTTCGTGAATTTATGCAATACTTACCTCTTCTTGAAAATGCGGATGTATTGAGTGGTTATGTTACAAAAAAGGCGGCAACTTTTCGTAGAGAGTTACAGTCATTTGTTTATAATTGGCTTATAAGGATTTTATTTCTTGTAAATGTTCGGGACATAAATTGTGCTATGAAAATTTATAAGCGTAGAGCTCTTGATTCAATTACTATGAAAAGTACGAGCTGTTTTATTGACTCAGAAATGATTATTAAATCCAAAAAAAATGGACTTATTGTTATGCAGTTCCCGGTTACTCACTTTGAAAGACGCAACGGTATAGCATCCGGCTCTAAAACAAAGGTTATTTTGGCTACCATGAGAGACATGATTAGGTACAGGTTTGGATTTTTATAAAATATTTTATGATAAAAAAGAGTGACAAAGTTCTAATAGCTGGATGCGGTGGGATGCTTGGAGAAGCTGTTTATAGTTTATTTAAAGATTCATGTGAGGTATACGCCTCTGATATAGATGTCAATGAAAGTTGGCTGACTTATCTTGACGTCTCTTCTTGGAATGAAGTCAGCGAAGCGTGTAAAAAAATTTCTCCAAATTATATTATAAATCTGGCAGCTAAGACGGACATGGAGTACTGTGAAAGTAATCCTAAGGAAGCATACGACACGAACACGTTCGGTTCTTATAATCTTATGGAACAGGCGCGACTTAGAAATATTCCTTATTTATATGTTTGTACAGCGGGAATATTTGATGGAAAAAAAGAACAGTATGACGAAAATGATATCCCCAATCCGCTTAGTGTTTATGGAAAATCTAAATTCGGCGGGGAACTGGCGGCGAAATCTTATGATAAGTCTATAGTTGTTAGAGCCGGGTGGATGATGGGTGGCGGCCCCAAAAAAGACAAGAAGTTTATAAATAAAATAATTAAACAGATAAAAGCCGGAAAAAAAGAACTTTCTGTTGTTGATGATAAATTGGGGACACCTTGTTATACCTATGATTTAGCAAAAATAATAAAACACCTTTTGGAGAATAAACTGTATGGCGTATATCACGGAGTATGTGAGGGTATTTCAGGTAGTCGTTACGAAGTAGCTAAATACCTTTTAAGCGTCCTCAAACTCGACGGCAAGATTAGTATTAAAGCAGTTGACTCTAAACATTTTGGATTAGAGTATTATGCGCCCCGTCCAGCGTCGGAAAAGATGGTCAACGCAGCACTAAAAGAAAAAGGGATTACCATAACCAGAGATTGGCACGATTGTTTAAAAGAGTACGCAGCTAAATTTGATTGGGAGTTATAGGTATTATTTGGATACTTTACAAAAGTTATTCATAGATTATGAAAGAACTCATCGTACTCTATGAACGGGGGCAGACCGATACCGTGCTTGCCTATGTACGCGACAAGAAGGGCGCGGAGATTATCGTATTGGACTATTGGATGGAGCGCGAACTTCAGGGCCGCGGTGTGGTTGTCCGTCCGCTGACTGATTACGTACCGTCCTGGATGGATTTTTCCGCACTGCATACAGCGATGGAGCAGACCGCCCGGCAGTGGCACCGCTTGCCGGAGATGTCTTTTTTTAAACACAAAGGCTTGGCGCTGGGCGAATCTGCCGAGCTTATAGTCAGCATTCTTCTGGATGCGATGCTGGGCCATCTCGTGTTTTTTGATAGCCTATTTGAGGCGCACCCCGACCTGCAATGCCTGACGGTTCCTCATTCGACTCAAGGGATATCAGAAGGCGTGGGACCCTTCGCGCCGTTTCAGGTCAGCATGATTGCTACGGTTGGAGCATATGCCGCGCGGCGCAGGGGCGTGGCGTTTAAGACGGTGGGCTCTCCGCCGAAAGGAGAGCCGGTGATGTTTCCTAAATTGTCCCTGTTTAAAAGACTTTCTTTGGGGCTCTATAATACTGCAATTCGCACCCTTGCGCAGCGCCGGCCGCTGCGCCTGTACGTGAGCGACCATTGGCGCAATGTAAAAACGTTCATGGCGGGAATGGATGACGTCGAGGCGATTTTTGTGGACCGCAAGGAGCTTCGGCACATACCCCTGCGGGAGCTGTGGCGGCACCGGATCCGGTTTATGCATCCGCTCGACGCGCTTTCAAAACATGCGCAGGCAGTAGCCCGCGCAAAACGGGACGAGTTCCGCGCGGAGTGGCAAAAAGCCAAAGCGGCAGTCGGTAGTTTACCCGGATTCATATATAAAGATTTCAACTGGTGGGAGATTGCCGGGCCGGTCTTCGATATGCTGGTTGAAACGTATTCGGAAAGAATCGTCGCCGATATAGAATCCGTGGAAAAAATATTGAAGAATGAGGACATCAACCGGACGCTCCTGCGCGCGAGCATATCCGGACAACATCACTTTTTTATCATGGGGGAGCTGCCGCGGGCGCTTAATTTACCGTGCGTATCCGTGGAGTTGCAGCACGGCATCGGGGTCGGCATCTTTCCTAGGGATTGGGTGGCAGGCCATATGCACGCGGATTATGTCGCCTCGTACGGCCCGTTTGTACAAAAAGCGTTCGTGCGCAACGGGTATGAGGCGCGCCGTGTCGCAAATACGGGTTCGCCGCGGTTTGACCGCTATTTCAGCGAGCGGGATGCGATGAGCAAGGAGGAGCGCGACCGCAAAGTCGCAGGACTCGGGCTCGACCCAAAACGCCCGGTCATAACGGTTATCATGACCAACGAAACCACGGGGCTCTCGCTCGGGCCATCCAGCTTCAATTCCTACGAGTTCAGGGATATCTTGCGGGCGTTGCGCGACATTCAGGCCAATATTCCGGGCGCGCAGTATATTCTTAAATTCCGTTCAGCGGGAGATTTAAATAAATATAAGACATACGTTGAAGAACTGTTTACCGCCGGCGACACGGCGTTAGACTGCGGAGACGCTTTCTCGGCCATTCTCCTCGGCGATTTTGTGTATTCATGTTTTACGACCGTCGCCGGCGAAGTGTTGATGGGCCGCAGGCCGATGGTCCTCTTTCCGCTGGAGAAAGGGGACGACTATTTTTACAAATCCATGCAGGACGGCGCGTTTATGGTGCCGTTCCCGTCCGAACAAGACGGCCTCAAGACGGCAGAAGTAGTCGAAGTTTCCAAAAGGTTGATAAACGACCCGGCATTCTATAAAGAGGCGCAAGAGCGCGGCGAGCGGTATCTCGCGGAGAGTTACACGTTTAAAGGAGATTCCACCAAGCGCGTCGCCGACTTTTTGCGCGCCGCTTCCTCGCGGTAACCATTGCGCCGTTGCGGCGGTTGTAACGGAAGAGTACCTTGACTCGCTGACTTGGCTGCGTTACTGTGCTCCCAGTTTTAGCTCTTACTGCAGAGGAATAATCTCATGACAGACATCCGTATCGGTCAAAAGACCGTAGGCCCCGGCCACCCGGCGTTCATTATCGCCGAGCTCGGCATCAACCCCAACGGCGATATGGCACTCGCCAAAAAGCTCATCGACGTGGCGGCTAAGGCCGGCGCCGACGCGGTCAAATTCCAGAAGCGCACCATACCGGTCGTCTTCTCCAAAGAGGAGCTCGACAAGCCCCGTGACGTGCCGCGCTGGCTCCTGGAGAAGGCCATCGAGCGCAAGGTCCTCCCGAAGGAGTCCGTCGAGCGCTTGCGTTCGACTGATTTCAAGGACACGCGCAACGGCGACCAAAAGTACGCGCTCGAGTTCAGCGAACTCGAGCACGCCGAGCTCGACGCCTACTGCCGCCGCAAGGGCATCTTGTGGTCCGCGTCCCCGTGGGACGAGGACTCCGTCGATTTTCTCGCGAAGTTCGATGTGCCTTTCTACAAGGTTGCATCGGCGTCTCTGACGGATGACGGGCTCCTGCGGCACATCCGCTCCAAGGGCAAACCGGTGGTCCTTTCGACCGGCGGCAGCACTATGGAGCAGATCCGGCACGCGGTCTTGGTGTTGGGCAGAAAGGACCTGGTCCTCCTGCACTGCACAGCCGCTTACCCCAAGGCGGAGTCGGCGCGGGTGCTCGAGGTCATCAACCTGCGGTGCATCCCGACGCTGGCGGAGGAGTTCTCCGATGTGCCGGTCGGCTTTTCGGGCAATGATTCCAGCCGTCTGCCGACCTACGCCGCCGCGGTGCTCGGCGCGGTGATGATTGAAAAACATCTCACCGACAACCGCGGCATGTGGGGGAGCGACCAAGCCAGCTCCATGGAACCCGCCGAGTTTGCCGAGCTGTGCGAGTGGGTGCGCAATCTCCCGCTCGCGCTCGGGGACGGAGTCAAGCGCGTCTACCCAGAAGAAGCGGAGGTCATGAAAAAGCTCCGCAGAAAGTAATGCAGGCCGTCCGGAACACTTCGGACGGCTTTTTTTTTGCGGCACAGCGTAGTATAGTGGCACGAACATGAGCGCATACGCGATTATCCCGGCACGGGGCGGCTCTAAAGGCGTCCCGCGCAAAAACATCTCTTTGCTCGGCGGATATCCGCTGGTGGCGTATGCAATCGCCGCGGCAAAATTGACTCCGTCTATTGAGCGCATCATCGTGTCTACCGACGATGATGAGGTCGCCGCTATCGCGCGGAAGTTCGGGGCGGAGGTGCCTTTTTTGCGTCCGGCCGAACTTGCGCAGGACGGGTCCCGCGATATCGGGTTTATGCTCCATGCGATACAGTGGCTGCGGGAGCACGAGGGTTCGGTGCCGGACTATTTTGTTGAACTGCGGCCGACCACCCCCTTGCGCCATCCGGAGGATATTGAAAAAGCAATCGGGTTGATACAAAAACATCCGGAGGCCACCTCGCTTATTTCATCGCACGAGATACGCGAGTCGCCGCACAAACTTTTCCGCAAGAAGGACGACTACTTTGAGGGGCTCTTTCCGCACGATCCGCGTCCCGAATATTGGAGCTTGCCGCGGCAGGAGTTCCCGCCGATTTATCAGCCGGACGGCTACGTGGACATTCTGAAGACTGCATATATGGAAGGGCATAACCGTCTCCAAGGAGACATGATGCTTGCCTTTGAGAGTCCGGATACCGGCGAAGTGGATAAGGCAGAAGACCTCAAATTCATCCAATTCAAATTAGAAACCGAGCAGTGGGAGGTGTACGAGTGGCTTACAAAGAATTTTTCTTAGCGCAGGCATCGAGCGCCTCGCGCAGAACGCCGGCGGCCTCTTTGATGACCGGCGGGGTAATCGTGAGCGGCGGAGCGATTTTGATTGACTCGCGGTTAGTGCACACCGGGAGCACTCCGCGGCGTATGCATTCCTTGGCCACGGCGGTCGCGTCTTTGGCGGTATGAAAGATGATGCCGGCGACCAGCCCCCGCAGGTTTATCTGTTTGACGAGCGGTGATTGCAGCAGCGCGCGCATCTCTTTTTTAAAGACAGGGGTTATCTTTTTCCGGTGGGCTTTTTGTTTGGCGGAACTCAAAAACTCGATATTTGCGAGGCCGGCCGCGACGCACACCGGATTGCCCGATTGTGTCCCGAACAGGTCGGCTTTTTTGTCCATTGCAAAGAGCGTCTTACGCGCAAGGACCGCGGCAAGCGGGAGTGAGGAAGAAATGCCCTTGCCCAACGATAAAATATCGGGCTTCAGGTTGCCGTAGGTCTGGTAGCCGTACAGCGGACCCATACGGTAAAAGCCGCCCTGCAGGTCGTCGATGCACAGCAATGCCCCGTTCTTTTTAGCGAAGGCCGCCAGGTCGCGTATAAACGCGCGCGGATAAAACCACGCGCCCCACCCCTGGTAGGTCTCAAGCACGAAGCCCGCTATGGTACCGGCCGCCGGGAGCTTCTTCGGGTCAAAACGCGTCTCCGGGTCGTAGGGGAAATCGAGGAATACAACCGAGTCGTCTTTGACTCCGGACCACGACGCCTTTTCCGGACTGCCGGAAATAAAATCATTGCTGAGCCCTCTGCCGTGGTAATTGCCCCTGAACGTTACGATATACTTTTTCTTGCGTTCGCTTCCGTACACTTTTATAAGCCGGTACGCGAGCATCATTGTTTCGGTGCCGGTGTTGCTCAATGCCACCGCGTTGAGATGTTTCGGCGAAAGCGAGAGCAGCTTTTTTTCAAACCGCTCGCGTATCTTTGTGGGATAGCTGTAGGCAAAAAGAAGATCTTGGTCGAGGCACTTTTTTATGGCTTTTTTTATGTGCGGGTTGGCGTGCCCCGCGTTTGCGACAAAGATGCCGGAGGTGAGGTCGATAAATTTGTTGCCCCCCTCGTCCCACACGCTGCAGTCTCTGGCTTTTGCCCACGGGAGCGGGATGCTGTTTCGGGCTCCGCTGGGCTCATGCCCGGCGAGGTGCCCGTTGAGAGGGGTTTCTGCAAGCGTAAATCCCGCCTTGATGAGACGGTATTTCGTTTTGACTGCCATATGCGCCGATTGTACGATATGATGCACCTTATGTACAACGGCACGGATACCCTAAAAGTTCTCGGCAAAACGGGGCTCAAGGTTTCGCGCTTGGGGCTCGGTACCGCCGAGATTGGTTTTGCATACGGACTGGGGAGCCCTGCGTTGCCGCAGGAGGCCGACGCGCTTGCCTTGCTCGCCGATGCCGTCGGGGCGGGCGTCATTTTTTTTGATACGGCGAATTACTACGGGCTCGCGGAAGAGCGCATCGGCAGGTCGGGGATATTGCAGGACCCGGACGTGGTTGTCTGCACCAAATGCGCGCAGTTTCTGGAGAAGGGCGAGTACTTTACACCCGCAGAACTTGAAGCAAAGATACGCGAACAGGTACAAAGCAGCCTGCGCACGCTCGGGCTCTCTGCTTTGCCGCTCTTGCTTTTGCACGGACCCTCGGCGCAGCAACTGCAAGAGGGTACGCTCACCGCCATAGTCAAAAAACTGCAGAACGAGGGTAGCATCCGCTCCTGGGGCGCTTCTACGCGCGGTGAGGAGCCGGCGCTCGCGGCGATAGCGGCGGGAGCCGACGCTATCGAGGTGGCATACAATATCGCGGACCAGCGCATGGCTAGGCGTGTTTTCCCCGCCGCCGCACAAAAGGGCGTTGGTATCATCAACCGCTCCGTGTATCTTAAAGGAGCCTTTGCGGGCAAGGCGGGGCATCTTCCGGACTCATTGGCGCCTCTTAAGGCGGCAGTAGCGTCGGCGCAATCGGTGGCGGACAGGCTCGGCATACCGCTCCCCGAGCTTGCGCTGCGCTTCGCGCTCTCGGAGAGTGCCATTAATGTGTCGCTTATCGGGACGGCAAAACGCGAGCATCTCATCAGCGCGGTACAGGCGCTCGCACAGGGTCCTTTACCGCAGGAGGCGGTCGCGGCACTGCGCGCGCTTGCGATAGAGACGGAAGCGCAGGTTGATCCCGCGCAATGGCCGAAATAACACAACTATGAAAAAGAATTTCGCATACGAAACCTATAAAAACGTAGAGGCTCCGCAGAATTATAAAACCGCCGCAAAGCGCGGGCGGTATATCCGCTCGATGGAAAAGCGAACCGATGCGGAGGATATGCGCTTTTTGCGCGGACAGCTCCCTACAGTTGAAAGAGTGCTTGAGATAGGCTCCGGGAGCGGACGCATCTTGCATGCGCTCCTTACGGAAGGTCGCGCGCAAGGAGCGGTGGGAGTCGAAATTTCGCCCTCGCGCGTGCGGTTCGGCAAAGCTTGGGCCAAACAAAAGAAGATAGCCGGAGTAGAACATATTGCCGGAGACATCCTGCAGCTGAAACCCAGAGGCACCTTTGACGCAGTGCTTTGCATGACCACTATTTTTCCTTTTTTTGACATGTTGGAAAAGGACGGCCTGAAGAAAGTACTAAAAAAATCATACGCGCTCCTCAATCCGGGTGGCTTCCTCGTGCTGGAGTCTTCGACTTTTATAGAAACTATAAAGCAGTGCAAAGACAACGGCGGGAGTGTGCGCATATGGGAAGAGTATCGGGCCGGCGACCCCTTCCGTTTTCATCTTATGCGGTATTCCTGGGACGAAAAAAAACGTCAGCTTGAGGATGTCTCGTATAATCTCATGCGCGATAAGCTCTTTGTCGATGGTCCGACCACTAAACGCTGGCATATAGAAAATAGCGCTTCACTTATACAGAAGGTCAAAGCCGCCGGGTTTAAAAATATAAAGCTCTTCGGCGGTTTTAACTCTTCTTTATATAAGGAAGGAATATCGGATCGTATTATCCTCATCGCGCGCAAATAGAGGGGCCCGTAGCCCTATATTTCCGTCGCTCGCGACAAATCAAAAGTACACTTTTGTTTGTTCGCTTCGCTAGGAAATAAAAAATCCCCCTCCGCTTGCGGCGGAGAGGGATGAGAGACACTGCTACTTGTGGCAGATGCCGTAGAAGCAGTTTGAGCGTTTGCCGGTGCTTAGC
>ERZ1292632.2278-Hain-H43-01um-R2-2278-length-16360-cov-7_pt1 | contig 16360 bp, 24 predicted proteins | sample MGYA00564407_ERZ1292632 | MGnify/ENA primary metagenome ERZ1292632 (study PRJEB36523, sample SAMEA6512637) | groundwater metagenome | collected 2019-01-08 | study: AquaDiva: Metagenomics assemblies of 32 groundwater samples | reverse complement strand
AGTCTAAAGCTCTGCGCTTATCGTTGGTCACGATTGGGTTCCTTTCTTAGCAGATAGAGTAGACGATAGTCTCGGGACCGTAGTCGCCGGTAGGATTATCAAAACTGTAGTCAAGGGCAATTCCTTGACAATGCAGACCGGGTTGAATTCTTTCCACAGTCTTGGCTAGTTTCTCCGCCAAGACAAAATAGCTTTCGGGGGAAGCTATCGAGTGGGTCAGGTAGATTTGTAGGCAAGCAAGAGTTTCTTGCCTGATCTTCTCTTTCACCCCATAGTCGTTGACGTAGGTAGACTTGACTACACTAAAGTTGTATTTCACGATAGGTTCCTTTCGTTAGGATGTGAAGCGAAATCCACAGTAGTCAATACAATCCCAGCGTTTGCCGTGTTGTACATAGACTCCGGTTGGCGTGACCTTGAATAGGTCAATATGCTTTGGCCTATAGTGGGTGTATTGTGTAGCGGTGGCAACGGTGACGGTCCCGCCCGCCCGCAACGTTTCGATAATGCGACCATACAGATGACGAGCTTTTGCCCATCGCCCAAAGCGATTTGGTCTCATTTGGTCGTTTGTCACGGTAGGGTTTCCTTGACGGGTTCAGCCTGATGGTAGTTCAGGACGGTTGCCAGTTGCGTAAGACTCAGATCGCAATGGTAGGGATTGCCGTCTAGCAGAATCCAATAGCCATTGGTCATCTGTTGGCCGATGACAATTTTGACGCCAGAGACGGCGACTAGGGGTTGGCCCAGGTATTGGCGGGGGTCGGTTCCCCAGGGTGGAATACTCCAAGCAGTTTCGTTCGGTTTCATGGTCGGGTTCCTTTCAGACAGGTAGGTAGACGGTAGGACGGTTTTGCTTAGACCAATCTGCGATAGAGATAAAAGCGCAGAACGTTAGTGTATAGATGCTATACACCGGTGTAAAAAGTAGGACGTCAAGGTCGTCTGTGATTGCGCCATAGACAAGGCGCAAGAGGATCAGGGTGAGTAGGGTAATGACGCTCATCTTGTAGAATCCCTTTCATGTTAGGTAGTGAAAATGTTTGAGCGTACATCTCTGCACCTACCTATCGTACAGATAGGCGCAGAGTCTACGTTCAACCTACTGTCTACTGTGCATCATGTAGGACGGGGTTCTCGTCGAACCGGTTGACCCACTCTAGGGCGTTGGCGTCGCCATCGCTACTGTAGTGTTGATAGGTATTGGGCTGCGGTTCAGCCCCGCCGCAGGTTAAGTTATTGACAGATCGAGACGAGAGTCTCACGCCATCGGAAGTCGTGATTGCTACGTCCGTCAAACTGATGCCCTTTTCACGCGTGGCGTTAGAACCATTGCCTAGCGTGACGTGAACGGATCGGACGCCATAAGCAATCAGGTTGGCGTCATGCAGAACGATGCGGTTGACTTTGGCAGTAGCCCAGTTGTTGGAATTGCCGTGATCGCAAGCGTCGATGTAGATTTCGCAGGGAAAAACGTGAGTGATAGTGACGGTTGTGTCCTGGTCCTTGGTGAGCTTGACGGTTTTTCTTTCACGCAGCACGATCCCGTTGCGGTAGATGTAGCCAGAATCTATCTGACCATTGACGATCATCTTGCGAATCTTAGCAGTAGGTGTAAACATGAGGATTCCTTTCAGAGTAGAGACTGTTTGAGCGTACAATGAACGGTCGGTCTAGTGCGATTAGACCGACCGCCGATCTATGCTCAAACGTTTCGATAGAGAACGACAACGTACCATTCCCGTCTCACCTCGTCGAATTCTACCCTTGAGACGGTCCAGCCCAGACGAAGCTTTTCGCTCCGCCATTCCTCAGCCGCGTGCTGAGAATTGAATTCTACGATTGATGACATAGTACCCTTCCCTTTATGGTAAACAGACTGTTTGAGCGTACACCCCTGCGCCTACCTATCGCACAAGTAAGACGCAGAATCTACGTTCAACGTTGGCCAGATCAAGTCGCTTGTTGGTTAACCAGTAGGACTGCATCTGACCGAAATCCATAACTGGTCTAGAGTTCTATTCAACTTGATATAACAACCGTATCATTCCTTTACCATATACTTCCGAATAGCACGTTTGCGAAACGCAATCGGAAGACCAAACGAAAGCAGTCAACGGTTTACCCATAACGTAAACCGGAGTATTGCACGTCATTTTTCATAGGCGCTGCACTTGCGCCCGCTTCGCTTGTCAAGCTAGGCATAGGTGTATCCGCTATAGACTGATGACGCTACTCATGGGGATATAGCAGCGTGCAAGGCAAAACGTCAATCGTTAGTGCATACCAGTTCTAGGTTTCACCCCTACTCAGACCAAGAGCGTTAACGTCATCAGGACCGCCGCTTTATGGCAACTCACATTACAACTTGTGTCACACCTATCCCGCTGTGCCCTGTGCTATACAATGGCACGTGCCCTATCTGGATACTGCAACCTGGTCACAGACAGAGACCAAAGCAAAATGGCGTCAAGCGCTCAACAATGGAGCGCTGTGAGATTCGTAGGGTAGACTGGGGACACCTCAGCACGATATACTGTGCAAACGTGTTTCGTCGCCTATACTCGTCTATAGTCAGACTGACGGACGGGGCAGGTAGCAGGTCCATACAACCCTACACTGTAACGCCTGGACTACATCTCCAGACATGCCCTTGCGCCATGCGGAGCGCACACCCACGACCCTGTGCGCCTTATAACGCTTTGTGGTTCGTCAAACGACAGGCAAAGCCTACGTTACACCGGAGGCAAGTCTTAGACGCCTGCGCCGGAGACAAGTCACGGTGTGCGTCAAACGGTGTGCAGTAGTTCTGCCTGTCTGTCACATGTTAAAGTGCTGGCGTCCGGGTAACGATGCCGTCTTGCTTGCACAGCCCGGTGCGTCTGAGAGCTAACCTAGCACGTCTGGATGACTGTCAAGCTCCAAACTCCCATGCAACAAAACATGCTACTTGACCATAACGACCCCTTTGCTTCGGATAGCAAAACCACTCTCTCGTGTGACGTTTCGCATATTGCTATGGACGCCAAGCGAATACGCTCCGGTGTACGCAAAACGTCAAGCAAAAATAGTGGCAGATACACCTACAAGAATGGAAAGACGAAGCATAATTTATCGCATAGACCTACACTAGCTCTTATTAGGTTAACATAAAACAACTTAACAATAACGACTGTTATGCGAAGTCACACGAGTAGACAGCATACCAGGTAAGGACGTGACAAGTCTCACCATTCCAACGACCGGGTGAGCTTGCGCCGTCCTCGACTTGGCGTGACAAACGAAGCAGTCTCACCCCCACGTCCCACGTCTCACACACCCACGCACACGCACACACACGCACGCACGCACACGCAGGCGAGCGGGGGAGCGCACACACGCACTATGCGCACGCGTGAATAGGGATAGCCCTTCGCTTCCACATCTGCACCTCTCCCCTGCCCCGTGAACAACTGTTCCATACCTTTTCTTTGTATCTTTGTTCCTTCCCTCTCCCCCGTGAACAGTTGTTCCATATCCTTTTGTTATTGTTATTCAGCAGTACGCTTGTTTTTCTTTTTTTCCCAGTCTGGTTTTCCTGCGACCATGCTCTCATTGTTACGGGCATATTCGCATATCTTTGCGGATTCATATCCTTGCCCGTAGTCATAGTTACACCCTACACCGCAATGCGGAATACGAATGGGAGTTAACATAAACGGTTGTTCTACTGGCATATCCTTGCCGGTCTTTAACTCCCATATTTATCTCTTACTACAGGGGTGTTAGTCTAGTGGTAGGGGGTAGATTGTATAGGGTTAGTGTGGATATAGGGGGGAGCTAGGGATAGGATGGGGGTAATAAAAGACGAAGGACTGGGGGGATTAGTCCCAGTCCTTCTCGTCCAGCCATCCCCATTCACCAAACAGGAGTTAAAGCGGGGTTAGGTCATAGCAAGAGCATAGTTCTATGTGGGGTGGGTATCAAGTGGGGTCAATCCTTCCCTATCTGTATTTCGGGCCAGTTTTGGGCCGAAGTAAAGAAAGGTGATATCAATGACGGATGAGAGTTCGTTATCATCGTAGTCCCACACTGTCCATTGAAGATAGGGACTCGTTCCATAGATAAAGATGAGTAGGTTGTACCATCGTCTATCCGCCCGGTCTTTGGCTAGATATAGACCCGGCTCAGTGGGTGTCCTTTTTTCCTCCATTACTCATTCCTTTCTTGCAGCCGTATATCCTTACGGGTCTGCAACTTTCGTTGCATGGTCTAAAAACAGAGTCGTTCAGATACGCCAAAGGCATGGAAATCGCCGCATTGACGCAACCACTTCCGGTCCCCCCACACGAGTAGCAACTTTCATTGCACCCTATTTTCCAATCTGTTCAGCCCGAAATTTCGTCTTGAACACATGTTCCGCCTAAATGTACTCCTTTAGGGATAAAAAGCTCAGAGAGAGGAAACTTTTATTGCCATGTTATGTCTAGCAAAATCAGTCCAAAGGCACACGAATCGCCGCCTTCCAGCAACAAAACGTCAATTTTCAGCTTAGCGCGTAGAACAATTGTTTAAGGTGGTGTAACAAAAGTTGCAGAACGGTCCTATCCAACCTCAAACGGCAGCCACACTTCCCGCACAAGTTCCAGAGGATTAGCGAAGAATAGCTCCTTGCCATTCTTCAGCAAGAAGCACTTATGCTGGTCGCTGCCGGGAAAGAGAACAGTATTGGTTTTGAAAGCGATCCATCCGTCCTCTGTCACAAACACTTTCCCCGGCTTCAGGTCGGATAAGGGCATGAAGTCGCCTACGACCCGGATGATGTCACCGTCCTTCTCGTCGGGCGCTTCTCTACGCAGACATCCTTCGATCCGCTCCAACACTTCCACCAAGTCGCATAGGTCACAGACCCGCTCCGTTCCTTTCTCGCTCACTTTTTCGCCTCCGCCATCCAAGAAGTGAACTTTTCCCTGGGCCAAGCGTCCGTCATCCAACTGACGTTGGGCAGCGGCAACTCCAGCGCCTCTCGCACGGTCATCCAACGCGAGAATGGAACGGCGTTGAGACGCCCGCTTTTGGCAATCCAGCGCAACTCACCAATCTGCTCGACGCGCAGCGCCACCTCCAGCGTGCTCCTCACGTCCTGTCCCACATATTCTAACACCTTCACACATTCCCCATTGGCCCACAGCACCGGCGCTAACGACCCGCTCATTCCCTCCGTCTTGCCACTCAGACCCATGCCTTTGGCAATAGCATCGAGTCCGATCGGAAAGCCCTTCGTGCAATGAAACTGAAGCATCATGTCCACGCTATTCATTGCCAGTTCGACGCACTCGGCGTGCATCCCCGACTCCTCGGCAAGGATGTCCAAGTCGAAACCGACGCCATTGTGAGTAAGGAGCGTGTAGCCTTCATAGAGTGTCAATTGCCGAAGTTTTTTGACGAGCGCCTGGCATTCGTACTTCCCCAGTCTGGGCGTTGGCGTGTAGTTGGCTGCTAAACCATGACCTGTCTGTATCTCAACTCCTAGATGGGTCTCCCAGGCCAGCGCCCAACAACAGATACCCAACGGTCGCTCTGCTTCCAAGTTGTTGCCATCCTCAGTGATCTTGGCCGTCTCAATATCAAAACTGAGCCATTTATACGTCACGATAAAGTCCTCCATGTTCTCCTGTTGACGATGTTATTTATGGTCATACGGCACATGCCAAAGCGTTCACCAAGTTCCGATTGGCTATACTTTCCTGTCTTGTATAATTCCCTGATCGCCGTCACCTGCGATGCGTCGAGATTAGGCTTTGGGGTTTTGCCATTAGGATTTCCCTTGTGCCTTCCCTTAGAGACCATATCAAGAGCGTTATCTTGTGACGTGCCTAAAAACAAATGATCTGGTCTAATACAGGGGGGATTGTCACAATGATGCAGCACGTTTAATCCACTCTCAATAGGACCATTAGCCATTTCCCACGAAACGCGATGAGCAAGTTGTCGTTTCCCGTCTAAGTTGATCTGTCCGTATCCCCTGTTGTTTAGGCTTCCTTGCCATATCCAGCACCCGTCACTCCTGTCTACCTTTTCCCAAAACTTATCGTCTAGTATCTTTCCGTATCCTCGACCCCCGCTGTGACCTCGAATGTAGGCAACGGACTGTTCTTTCAGCCAACCCATTTGTGTGTCTGTTCGATAAGCGATCTTTGTGGATTGTCCGCATCCGCACTGACACTCTCCATAGGGCGCGAGCAGACCATGCTTTGCTACCCACGGCGCATAGTTGGGTAAGTCTTGTGGAAAATAGGGCTGCTTGATAGAATAGGGGTGCATCAGAATCATCCTTTCTGGTGTCGGATGGCGGGATGTAGCAAGCATCGCCGCCATCATTACGTCTATCCCCATTATACTACCTTTCATCTGCTTATTACATAAACCAGTGACGGGAGTATGATGATCAACACGATCACAGCTACAAAAAGCCGAGGGCGGTGCAGAAAGTAATACCCAACGGCAAGCTGTATCTCGTAGATTTTTTTATCAATTGGACTCATTCGTCTTTTCCCTTTCCTATCTCCACGACCAACACGATGGCTCCTTGATAGAGGGCCAGGGCCAAGATCGAGAGCAATATCTTGGCTAATAGATGAATAGGTTCGCTATAAGCGATGACTTGTGCCAGCACGCCAAAGGAGACCAGCACCGCAGGCCAGTTGAAGTAGCTCATTAGTTTGCCTTCTTTAACTGCGGTTTGTGTAAGTTGTCATCGATATAGCTGACGATTGCCTCCCGTATGCAGCGATGGCAGAAGTGACCCATGTTCATTTGTCCGTCATGACCGGTTATCACTTCCACCATTAATGGTCCTTGACCAAATTTGATGCGGGCACTTTCTAAGGCCCGTAGCTCCGTCCCACAGATGTCACAGTAATAGCGTACCATCTCAGTTCCTCCGGTCGCCCATCTGCAACAGCCTACGGTTCTCGTCAAAGTCCGCCATCTCTTCCGGCGTGGTCTGGTCACGCAGATTCTTGATGGTGTGCAATTCGATCTGTCCCACTGTGTCGGCGTCGGGCAAGCTGTTTAAGATTAGTTCATGCGCCTCCAGTTCCTTCCGCTCGTCACGGTCGTGCCCGCTGGCGCTGAACAACCGGCACACCGTGAGGGCCGCCATGAAACCGTACAAAGCTAACTCCGCTCCGATCCTGTTCATAGAAACTTCCCTAGACTCCATATAACGGCAATTACAAAAACAGTAAAAGCAAGAATTACCACAACAACGCTAAATACGGGAACCATCTCCATTTCCATTTCCATTTCCATCTCCCATTAACTTGTCATAACATAAGTAGATGAGCGACGCATCTTGCATTGCGTCGTGCTCGATTGTGGCCTTTGACCCTGAGAACTCTAACCGGCTGATATCTGGGTCAACCCCCTTTAGCTTGAACAGTGTCGCCAGGTCAAAGGGAATGTAGTAGATAAAGGGCGGTAAGTTCAGCGCCCCTCCCCACAGATTACAGAACAGCACCCAATCATAGGCTAGACAGTCCCCCCACACTTCAATCTGCTCTCCGCTTGTCTCCGATAGTTCTTTAAGCCAGCGATGAAGTCCTTCTCGAATCGCAGTCCTGTCGCCCGATACTCGCCAGGCGTCCTGAAATGCTCCCGTGTGCCAAATCTGCGTCGGGTCGCCGTGAATACGGAAGTAACGCAGGTTGATCAGTACGTGGTCTCGCAGCCAATCGTCTACCTGGTCTAGTGCATAATCAGTGAACTCGCCGTAAAAGGACGCTGTGCTCTCCATCACTACACAGCCGATGCTGATCGGCGTTGTGCTCTGATGGAGACCCGTGAACTCCATATCGAAAAAGATTCTCATAGGTAAATGCCGTACAGGGCATACACCACTTCCGGGTTGGCCTTACCCTTGCTCTGCCCGAAGCTCACGTCCCGGTAACTGAACTTCTCGCCCATTCTTAGCTCTAGGTGAAGATGCGGCCCTGTACTGTTGCCGGTTGAACCCATTTTCCCAATCTGCTCCCCCACCCTTACGGCTTGACCCCCCTGGACAAGCGTCTCACTGAGATGGGCGAAAAAGCCGTGCGTCCGCAATGATGGATACCACACCCGTATGTAGTTGCCGTAGTCCTTGTCGCTTCCCACCCACTGCACTTCTCCGTCGGCTATCGAGACAATCGGCGTCCCCACCACGTTGGCGATGTCCAGTCCATTGTGTCCGGGTATGCCGAATTTCTTCATGTAGTCGGCGTAGTTCTCCCCGAACCGTTGCGTCACTGTTCCCGCACAGGGTAATATGATCGTGGGACTGGACGGTGTAGCCGGCTCCTCCGGGCCAGGCGGCAGCGAAGGAGAAGGGGGTAAGACTGGTACACTTGGAACCTCCTCCCCCGCCTGGCTGCGCTTGACGGCGTCGATCAATTCCGACCCCGCTGCTAAGGGGTCAAAGCTGTTCCACACCCGGTCGGGAAGGTCGCTGGCGAAGAGACAAACGAACTGCACAAACGGAGCGCAGTGCGTCAAGTAGTAGTAGAAATCCTTGCCATACTGGTAGTTGCTGATCCTTCCCTGGTAGCCGTGGTGCTCCGGCAGTAGTCCGTTAACTAGCTCCTCTAAGCCCCACTCGGTGACCGCCACGTTGAAGCCGGTGAGTGGGGCCATCCAGTGACGCATGACGTGCCAGGGATTGAGCGTCGGTTGTAGGATGCCTGTTGAGTTGTAATACTCGTGCAGAAAGACCCACATCCCAGTCTGCTTAATGGCTGCCAGTGACAGTCTGAGCGGCGTCCAATCTGGCTTGCCCGTGGCATCCAGCTTAGCCAAATGGCCCGTTCCGAAGTTGTAGCAACCAAGACTTAGCCCTAAGCTTGCGCCCCGCTTGACTGCCATCGTTGTATAGAGGTCGATCTCCTCTAGTAGATCGTTGCTGTCCGGCTCATTAATGAGATGGCAGATGAGAGCAGAGTCGGGCGGAAAGTCGAAGCCCTGGCGTTGGGCATCAGCCCGCATTTCGTCAATCAGCGTGCGCCACCATTTGGCGTGCGCCTGCCCTAACTCCGCCGGGTGCTCCCGCAAAGCCTTATACACGCCCTCCGGATTGGCGTCCGTTCTGCCGTCGTCTAAGTCCCAACTACGCAAGACGATCTTGGCTCCTAAGTTCTTGACCACCGTCCAGACCTTGCTCACTTTCGAGGCGTCTGGTTGTAACAAAACGACCGCCCTCACTTGTAGGTCTCGCATCAACTGGTAGTCCTGCGGACGGTCGTGTGTCAGTTCCGTGTACATGCCAGCTTTCGGTGTCATTTCATGCCCCTTTCATATAGTCTTTTTATTTCCGTTTCAAGCGCATCTATGTCAACATCTCCGTTGATCTCGATTTTGCCAATGGGGAAATTCCACGCTAGTTTCTCCGGTTTCGTCGTAAGGCCAGAGGTGGATGTCGCCTTCTTTTTGTTGGTGATAGTGCCCGTGTAGTCTCGCTTGGGGTCTTTGACCAGATATACACCGATGGGCAATACAATGTCTACGGGCAAGAATATGCCCATTCGAGCGGTTATTGAGCCAAGTACCTGGAGTATCATCTGCCCTGTCTTGGCAATTTTGCCGATTTCGAGTGATACGCTATTCATCGGGCCGGGTTCAATCACATCGCCTTCAGCAAATTCATGGAGTAGAACAGGCTGTGAAGTGGGTTCGGCTAGACGCTCAACCGCTCCCTCCCTGATTTCCAGTAGGGCGTCCTCCAGGTCGGCCATGAACTGAGCGCCGATGAACAGGTTCTTTTCGCTCACCGCTGTCGCCAGTTCCCTGGCTAGGTTGCGTACCTGCTCGTCGTCCATTCTGCTGATGTCAATCATGATGTACTGTCCATTTATGAGTATGGGGCGCTGAGGACGCACCAGTAAAGGGCGGAGGTGGGAAAGGTCCCGGCAAAACCAACGCCAAAATTTGTCTGCGCCCGAAAATGGTCCGTTTCTCCCATGATGTGACGGCGGTGATTGGGGCTACCCATGAAGGCGCTAAAGGCATTGGCGGCGATGGGATTGTTCTTGGTGATGGACTCGATATAATTGGTGGTGAGTCCTGTGCCGTAGGCGTCGGGCAGACGATACCCAGCCTGTTGCACTAGCCAGTTTGCACCGTGGCCGTCGGGGTCTACATGGCTGTAGTAATCCCGCTTCAGCATATCCTGCGCCTTCGCCTGCGCTACTTTGACCAGGATCGGGTGGCAGACGATCTTGTCCCTGTCTCGTCGTTGGTTTGGGTCGTTTTTGATTAGCTCGAACAACTCGTAAGCAAACTGATTGAAGCCGCAGGGCAGGACAACGGGCGGTGCAGACGGGCCATAGATGGAAGGAATATAGGTGGTGGTCATTTGCCTAATAGCCCGCACCAACTAAAAAAGAAAACGATCAGAATGATCCAGAAGACCATCTGATAACAGCCTGGCCCCTGTTGTACCCGGACAATGATGGGTCTACTCACCGAAGCTCCATTTCCCCCCGACGACCTTGATACAGCGGGGTTGGTTGCGGGTGTTCTCAATGCGACCTTTGGCTTTTAACTCACTCAAGGTCCACTTGATGGAGCCAATGGAGACGCCCCGGAAATCGGCGGTCTTTTGACTGGCTTCCTGCATCTCCTTGAGCGAGGGAGAGATGCCGTCGTTGAGCGCCTTGTAGTAGACGATGAACTTAAACAGCCACTCCCGGAACTCCAGCGACCCGGCGTAGGGGTTGCGCCGATGGGGTGGTTCCGTGGTGAGTAGTTGCTCGCTCGTGACGCCCCGTTTGGCTCTGGCGTAGAGCGTGGCGCTGTGGACGCCCGTGCGTCGGCTGATGGATTGGATCGTCTCTTCCTTGCCGTTGATCCACACCGACTTAGGCGTCTGCGGAGGGGTAGTAAAGATGCGCTGTATGTCCCAGCCCAGACGCAGGCGAGCGTAGATGACCGAATAGGACAGGTTGCTACGCTCAGCCCATTCGGATAGGGTCAGGGTCTCGCCATTGTGTTCTAAAGTCTTACTCGCCGGTCGCATACTTTCTCCGCTTATGCTGATTGCGATTGGGCCGGATTGCCGTCAAGCGACGACATCTATAGCTGCGGTCGTCATAGATCGAGATCGATAGCGCCACGCATTTCACTACTGATTTCCCGGCCACCATGTAGCCGATGCCTAAGTCACGTACAGTCCAGCCCAATATGGGACATTCTTATTTCTTCAGGCCAATATTTTCCAGGAAGTTCTTAATCATTACCAGTGACACGGCGGTAAGGGCAAGAAACAGGATCGTCCCACCAATCGTTTGTCCGATTCCCACTCTTCCAAAGACCCACAGCCACCACAAGATAAAGAGCGAAAGCCACGGCGTAAGGAAGGTGAGACCAACCGTGATGTTGATCATGGGCAATCATTACCTGTAGTCATCGGGCGCTGTCCAGAATAGCCTGTTTAGCGTTGAGTAGGTCTGTAAATATCTTGAGGTTGATCATCGGGACGACGTAGCGGGGGCGAGCAGTAGCGCCGGGCGTGGACGGAGCGACGGCCATCGGATGCGGAGTATAGCCCTGGGCTATAAGTTCGTTCACCTTCTTCTCGACTTCATCTAGGATGGTGCTCTCGACGATGATGTAGGGTAGCGGATCGTCCATCTGTTCTCCTTTAACTATTGTTATGTAGTTATTGACAAATTCAGAATATCACGTCGGGGCGTCGCTGTCAAGCCGGAGGATTGATTGTTACTTTCTAATGTGCTAGACTAAAGCAAACTTGCAATGAGTAACGTGTGTTGGGAGCAAAGATCGAGACTTTTATCAACGGTTCGGGTCAGACGGGGGGCAGTGAAAACCTAGTGGACGATGAAAAAGAGGCGCAGGTCTTGGCCTATATCCGAGCTTACCAGCAGGCGTATCCGGGGCTGTCGCCTTCCTACCGGGCGATTGCCGAGGCGGTCGAACTAAAATCCATCAGTACAGTCTTTTACCATCTGGCGCATCTGGAAGAACAAGGTAAGATCGAGAAAAATCCAAGCGGTCGGCAGGGCGTTGTGCTGCGGGACACGGCGGTCATCACGCAGGAAGACGCTGAGCTTCTGGGGCTGGATTGGAACAAGTTACTAGTCTTAAAGTATGCAACTCGCAAGGCATTGAAGGGGCGTGATAATGGCGGTTAGAGTCACGCACCCCACATCAGGCAAGCAGGTCATCGTCTGCGGGGCCAATCTTGGCGACGGCAAAGTCTGTATGCACCGTCCGGCGCAAGGTCGCACTCGCTGCAAGCACCACGGCGGTCATCTTCCCCGTGGCGAGGAGCACTATCGCTATAACGAAGGCAAGTATTCCAAAGACCTGCGGCGAGACATCCTGCTCAAATACTACACGGCGCTGGAATCGGGTAAGTTGTTGACGCAATCGGATGAGATTGCGCTGTACGACGCCCGCATCTCGGTGCTACTGCGCCAGGCCAGCATGGGGCGGGACACGCTAGAAATGCTGGTCTCGTTGCGGGAGATAAAGGAGACGGTCTTTTCGTTGGTGGGGGGCGTCAAACAGAGCGATGAGCAGAAAGTGGTGGTGGACCAGGGAGTGTTGCGGTCAATCGGTTCTTCCATCAATACGCTGATCGACGAGTTGACCAATGAGCGCAAGAAGTGGGAAGAAGTCTACCAGGTGGTGGAGAACCGCCGCAAGCTGGTCGAATCGGAGCGCAGAGCGATCATCGACTCGCAGAGGATGATGACTGAATCGCAGGCGCTTGTGTTGGTGGCGGCCCTGGTTAATATCATCAGAAAGCATGTCTTAGATGCAGACACCCGGAATGCAATCTCCGCCGAGTTTGTTCAACTTAGCAGTTATGCGAATAGCGGAGAGCTTGAGAGTCGATCCGGAAGCGCAAGCCCCTTCGAGGTATGAGGACTGGCTGCGGCTTTACTTTCCCAAGCACGTCACGCACTTCGCTCCCCACCACCATGAGCTATGGCAGTGGATAGATGCCTTGCAACTGGGGGAGAAGCCAGATGATGCTTTCATTGGCATCTACTCTCGTGGTGGAGGCAAAAGCACGGCGGCTGAGTTAGCCACGGTCTATGCTGGAGCCAAGCGCAAGCGCAAGTACGTGCTCTATGTGCGTGGTACACAGGAACAGGCCGATAATTCAGTGGACAACATCGCCAGTCTCCTGGAATCGCCCGTCTTTAGCGAAGCCTACCCGGAAGTTAGCAGCAAGCAGGTGGGGAAGTACGGACAAGCGAAGGGCTGGCGCAGAAACAGGCTCAGAACGGCAAGCGGTTTCACCGTAGATGCCTTTGGCGTGGACACGGCCTTGCGGGGGGTCAAAGTAGAGGAAAATCGGCCTGACCTGGTTGTATTGGATGATATAGACTCCAAGCACGATACGATTGCAACGACGCTCAAGAAGATCGAGAAGGTTACTACGTCGGTCTTACCCGCAGGCAGCGGCGACTGCGCCGTATTAGGGATTCAGAATCTCATCATCTCGCATGGCTTCTTCGCTCGGCTTGCCAACAACACTGCCGATTACCTCTATAACCGCAAAGTGGTCGGCCCGATCCCCGCCGTGCGGAATCTGGAATACGCACAAGTCTGGGAGGGCAATAGTCAGGTCTATCGTATCACGGGCGGCGAGCCAACTTGGGAACATCAGGGGCTTGACGTGTGCGAGGCTCAGATCAATGACTGGGGGCTGGTTAGTTTCTTGGTCGAGGCCCAGCACGACGTGGATATGGTGGAAGGCGGCACATACGCCGGGTTGGTCTATGAGCGCATGACGCTGGACAAGTGTCCTGCTTTCCGGCGCATCGTTTGCTGGATTGACCCGGCGGTTAGCGATTCGGACGATAGCGACTGTATGGGCATCCAGATCGACGCCCTGGGCGTGGACAAGAAAATCTACCGCCTCTACAGTTGGGAGGATCGGGCCAGCCCGGAAGTCGTGATACGGCGGGCCATCCTCAAGGCGCACGAGTATGACGCTAGGGAAATCGGCTTCGAGACCGATCAGGGTGGGGTTCTCTGGCGAGATGAATATTACCGGGTCTTCGACCTGTTGGTCAAGGAGCGCAAGGTTCCGAGCGACTGGAACCGTCCCACCTTCAAGTCGGCCAAAGCGGGGTCCATTGGTTCCAAGCGCCACCGTCATAACATGCAGCGCACAGCCTATGATCGTGGTATCTTTGTGCATGTACTGGGCACGCATAACGTGCTGGAAAATGCACTTAAGCGATTTCCTATAAACAAACCTTTTGATTTATCAGACGCTTCGTTCTGGTCATATTTGAGTCTGTCACGCTTCAGCGGTGGATGGGTCAAGAATTACTAATTTATGGATAGGTGGGGCAGGGAAGAGGGCTATTATGCCGTACACGGACAAATCGTTAGAGGCGTCGTTTATCCAGTTGCGAGAGACGCAGGAACGGGCGGAAGCCCTGAAGAACTACAGCAAGCAGAAGAAGCTCTCTTCCGACACGCTCTTCACGTCGCTGTGGAACTGGAGCAAGGTACATCTGTCGGAGCGCAATAAGTTCGACTATCAGCCCGATAGTCGGCAGCGGGACACTTGGCTTAGGTCCTTGTGGAAGCGGGAGCCGCACATTGCCGGCGTCCTTAACAGCGTCATTGCTATCGATAAGAACCGTAACTGGACGCTAACCGGCACGAAGCGGCAGGTCGTGCTTTACAATAACATCCTGCGCTATGCCGACGACAACCTGGGTTGGCGGGAATTCGTCTCCGTGTCGGCGGAAAACTTCTATTCCACCGACATGGGCACGGTGGTGGAGATCGGGCGGCAGGGCAGGGTGGGGCCAATGCGGGGTATCTACAATGTGGACTCTGCGAAGGTCAGGCTGACTGGCGACCGTAACTATCCCATCGAATACTTCCATGACGGGGGGCAGTCGCAGAAGTGGTACTGGTCGGACTTTTTTAGGCAAACCTCCATGCCTAGCGGCGATGATAGATTCCATAGATTGGGCTATTGTGCCGTAAGCAGAGCTGTAGAACTGATCATGCTCTTGCTCTCCGTTTACGAATATGACCAGGAAATGCTCTTAGCCAAAGCGCCAAAGGGCCTTCTCTTGCTGCACAACATTGGCGAACAGCAATGGGAAGACGCTTTAGCCGCCCGGCGGGAGAAGATGGCGGCGATGGGGCAGGAGTATTTCAGCGGGGTCATCGTGCTGGCGCAGGAGGGCATGGATCAAATTGACGCCAAGCTGGTAGGACTGAGTCAATTGCCTTCCGGTTTTGACCGGGAAGTCGTGACCAACCAGATCATGTACGGGCTGTCCCTCATCTTCGGCTACCCCCCCGACGAGTTTTGGCCGGTGCAGTACGGGGCGCTGGGTCGTGGCCGAGAGACCGAGATTCACTACATGCGGGCTATCTCGAAGGGCGGCGGCGACTACACGTTGGGCATCCAGGACAAGCTGCAACAGGAGATGCCGGACACGGTTGTCTTCGAGTTCGACAAGCGAGACCCGGAGACCGACATGGCCGAAGCCGAAATGCAACTGGCCTGGGCGAAGGTGGCGGACTTGCTCTATAACAAGGGCGAAGGCACGATGGATCGGGAGGAAGTGCGCTCGATCCTGGCATCGAAGGGCGTCATTAACTCTGAGATGACGGCTGCACTGGAGGCAACGGTGGCAACGGGCAGCGGCATCGTAAGAGGAACCAAACTCCGTCTCTTACAGGAACAATATCGAGACACGCTGGCCGTCATGCGGGCCGCCGACTTCTATCCCAAAGAACCCATCATCCGAATTCACTACCCATCCGGCATTATTGAGACCATCTTTGACAGGGGAGACGATTTCTACAACCGCACCCTCTGGTCTACTGCGGACATTACATCCATCTCTCAACCTGCTTTGCTCACCAAAAGGAAAACCAATGAACTCGTTGGAGAAACCGAACCAATCGGAGAACCCATCCCAGAAGCCACCGGATTCTCTGCAAACGGCGCAAGCTACAGTCAGTGAACCGGACACGACTTGCGTCAAGTGCGGCAAGCACTACGTGACGAGCCAGCGTCTCTTTACGGTCGAGATGGAACATGGATTAAAGGAAGTAACGCTGGATTGCCCGCACTGTAGTCTCTCCGTCCACGTCTTCTACACTAACCGGGGCTTTGAGTTGCGGGCGGAGAGACTGAAGTTCCTATTTGCCAAGTACCAGAAGAACCAGTCTAACAAGAACTACTGGCTGGATGCTCGCACGGCGCAGGCGGCTTATCAGAAAGACTTCGAGCAGTTCAACCGCAAGATGGTGGACAAGTATCGTCCGCTGACCAAAGAGCGCTACCAGAAGGAACTGGTCAAGCTCTGACATGCCCGAACCTAGACTCACT
>ERZ1292632.2275-Hain-H43-01um-R2-2275-length-16368-cov-4_pt1 | contig 16368 bp, 19 predicted proteins | sample MGYA00564407_ERZ1292632 | MGnify/ENA primary metagenome ERZ1292632 (study PRJEB36523, sample SAMEA6512637) | groundwater metagenome | collected 2019-01-08 | study: AquaDiva: Metagenomics assemblies of 32 groundwater samples | reverse complement strand
GGCCAATAAGTAGCGAATTATTATTAAGTTTAGAAAACTAAAATGCTAGTAACTTACGACAACGCTACTCGCAGAGAGGATCTTTTGGAGTTGATCGGAAACGTCACTCCTGATGAGACCCCTCTTGCGACGATGCTGAAAACAAGTAAGGCCAGCAACACCCTTCACGAATGGGCTGAGGACTACATTACTCCTCCTACCTCTGTTACATTCGCTTCTGAAGGTGCTGCCGCGACTTACGCAGCGTTGGTCCAACCGACTAGGCGCAGGAACATCACTGCCATTCTCACGGAATCTTTCCGTGTGTCTGGTACTGAGCGTGAACTGACCCAAGTTGGTGGAGACCCGCTTAATTATCAATCTGGTAAAGCCCTCAAGCTATGGAAGATGAAACAGGAGTTTTCTCTTGTTCAAGGCGCTCTAGCTTCTGGTGCTTCAGGAACCGCACGGGGTATGGATGGTTTGATCAATGTGATCACCACTCTTTACACCGCCCGCAATTCTGGTACTTCCCTCTCTGAGACGGAGTTCCAGGATATGCACCAGGATTCTTGGACACAAGGTGGAACTGAAAACAGTTTCGACTTGGTCTTAGTTCCTTTTGGCTTGAAGCGAAAGATTGATGGTTTCACTGCTGGAGCCACGAAGTATGTTGATCAGTCTGATAAGAAGCTGACTCAACCCGTAGCGATCTACGAAACGTCCGCCGGTGTTGCGAGAATCATGCAACACAGGTATGTTCCTAGCGCTGCTGCCACCCCAGGCCCGAGATTCCTCGGACTCAAGGAGGATAAGTATCGTGTAGCCTACCTACGCAAGCCCTTCAAGGAGATGCTGGCGAAGGATGGTGACCGAGAGAACGGCCAAATTGTTGGTGAATATACCTTGGAATTTCTCGCTGAGAGATCCTCGGTTAACCGCCACGGTTATGCCACAAATGGTTAATACATCCATCTAATCTGTATTAAGACTAGCCCCCGAAAGGGGGCTTTTCTTTGTTCATTGCTTAAACGTCTTACCGTAAACTGTGACATAATCAACTTATGAGCTTGGTCAGGGTTGACCCCTATGAGGATTTGTATCGGGTTTCAGGTTTGGACTATGAGATAAGGGCTGTGAAAAGGAGAGATGTTGAGGCCATCGACTATCTCCTGAAAGTTACCGGATTAAGAGAAGATGTCAAAACGATTGGTGATTGGGGGGCCGTTGCCAAGGTGATTGAGTTCTATTCTAGACAGTGGCCGGACGAGTGGGCTGACTATGTGAACCAAATCAAGGACGTTCGTGGGTCGAGAGCCAGAAAAGACGGATACAGTCGTGAAAAAGGAAAAGAAGGAACTCGCTATCTAGCCATGTTGCCCGGGGGGCATTTCCCCAAACTCTTTAAGATTGTATTCCCCAACCAGCAGTGGGATCGGGAGTTTACAGCTAAATTCGTGGAGAATATCAAGATTGTTAGGGTGGGAGAGAAGATAGATACTTGGTTCACAATCCCCAACGCTCCTTCCAAAAGGGTGGACGTGGTTGAAGAAGCGGTTAGGGTTTATAATAGGGAAAATGGCAATTCAAACACAAAGCACAGCAGCGGCAGAACACGACTGGTATGCAACAAGAAGCAGCCTGGCAGCAGAGGCTCCTCTAAACGAACACAAGGCTAAGTATTTTTCAGATAAAGGATTTGGTGGGGCAGGCAAACCATTAAGCCAGATGGAAGACGAGTGGTTAAATTCGCTGACTGGCGTAGATGGAGCAAAGAACCAATCAGATAAGTGGATTGAAGCTGTTGCCGGACAGAGCTTAACCCCTTCGGTGAAAATTGATCAGAATAAATTCATTTTCTATTCTCAGGTCTCGACAAGCCCTTGATTGACTGACACCGTTTTGGTATAAGTTAATTATGCCAATACAGAACTCTCCGCCCAAGTCTTATAAACTGGTTAAGCATTTTGTAAAACATAATATTCAGGACCACGCTAACGCAATTGCAATGGAAAACGAAATCAACGGCTTTCTTTCGACGCTACAGTATGGTATCTCGGCAAGGTTAACCACCAACACGGTCGTTATTAAAGGAAATCCAGCCAATACAGACGATGTCCTTCATGTTGTCTTCGTTGAATATGATGTCGTAACTCTGTAGTTTCGATATGCTATAATCTGTTTTGGTGAGTCCTGTACGACAGCACAGTTAATGGCAGGCCCCGTAATAGGGGTCTTTTTTATGATTGAAACTAAACCTCCCCGAATAGCCCTCGCAATGATCGTAAAAGACGATGGCGAGGTAAAAGAACTCCGCCGGGCCCTCAATTCTGTCGCTAAGTACATTGATGGGGTTTTCATTACCGGAACCAAGAATCCCCAAGACGAGGTAAAGAAGCTCTGTAAGGAATATGGAGCTACATGGAGTTGGTTTGAGTGGTGTTTAGATTTTTCAAAAGCACGCAATTTCAATTTCTCTCAAGTACCCAAAGAATACGATTGGATAATTTGGATGGACACCGACGACTTGTGGCATGGAGCAGAGAATCTACGGAATTGGGCGAAGCTGGGGATTGAGCAAAACATGGGCGCAATCTTCGCCAGGTACCTTTACTCGGTAGAGCTTGGTGAGAAGGGGGAAATTAAGAATATTCTGATTGAACACTTGCGGGAAAGGTTGATTAGAAATAACGGCACCTACAAGTGGGTGGCCCCTATTCACGAGACGCTTATTCCCGAAGTTCCCCAAAACCAAACCGACGCCAAAGACTTCATGGTGGTACATATCACTGACTACAACGCGATGGAGAGATCAATGTATCGCAATATCGAGATTCTTGAAGAAGAAGTTATAAACAATTCGAGCGACCCTAGACCGATTTATTATCTTGCCAAAGCCTATTTTGACACCCATGCGCCAGAACTCTTATATGAACCCTTGGGCGAAGGGGTCGAATCTCTAACGATTGAACTCATCAAGGACTATCTTAGGAAGTCTGGCTGGGCCGAAGAAAGAGCTCAGGCTTGCGAATATCTATCAATGATCTATCGGGAGATGGGTAAGTTTGACGAAGCTCTCCGCATTCTAAACGAAGCCCAGATACAGTGGCCCCAATATCCTTCGATCTATATCCAACTAGCTCTCTGCTATGTAATGAAAAAGGATTGGTCTAAGGCTCTCCACTGGATTAAAGTGGCTACTAGTATCGAGATGCCTAAGACTACCCTTGTCATCCAGCCAAAAGACTACAAGTTGATGATCCTTGAGTGTCTATTTCATATTCATTTCAACACTCAGAATATGGACCTAAGCGAAAAAGTAGTCGATCAGTTAGCGGAGATGCAACCCACCGAGCTTAATTTGGCCCGCCAGGGAGAGGTTAAGAACTGGAGACGACAGAACGACCTGGCTCATTGGGTGATTAAGCTAGCCAATCATCTCAACGAGACAAACCAGAAAGGAAAACTTAAAGCTCTTATCAACGCCATCCCTGGAGAGATTGATTCTGCGCCCGCTTTGGTAGACCTGCGTAATGCCATGTCCCCTCCTAAAACGTGGGGAGAGAGCGAGGTTGTAATTTATTGCGGACCAGGATTCGAAAAGTGGTCTCCAAAGAATGAGGCTAAGGGCATAGGGGGAAGTGAGGAGGCGGTGATCAATATGGGAAGAGAGTTGACTAAACTCGGTTGGAAAGTAGCCGTATTCGGTGATCCCGAGGAGGAGGGTGATTATGATGGGGTAACCTATCTACCAAGCTACTACATCAACTGGAAGGATAACTTTAACATTTTAATCTCTTGGAGACAGATAGGATTATTCGATCTACCAATCAAAGCCAAGAAAGCATTTCTTTGGAACCATGACATACAAAACCCTATGACTTACACTCCCGAACGGGTGGCCAAAATAGATAAAGTATTCTTCCTTTCTAAATGGCATCGAGATAATGTACCAAAGCTCGATGAATCAAAAATTTTATATACATCAAATGGCATATGAACATTGTATATACCCTAATCATATGATAAAATATATCTACAATGATAGGATTTTGGAAAGGAAAAAAGATACCATATTATCCGAGACCAAACAGGAAGATATCCAGAGAATTAAATCCAAAATGGAAGGGGGGCAAGCGGATAGACAAAGATGGATATGTTCTTGTTCTAATGAGAGAACACCCTCACTCGGACAAATATCATGGATATATTCGAGAGCATCGAATTGTCATGGAAAAAGAAATAGGAAGATACCTGTTGCCTACGGAAATAGTACATCACAAAAACGGAAACAAACAGGACAACCGAATAGAAAATTTGGTTTTGTTGAAAAGTTCATCAGACCATCAGAAATTAGAATGGAAAGAGGGTATGTATGACAAAAACAAAAAACACAAAAACTTCATCTGTGAATGCGGGAGAAAAGAACATTATGGGAGAGAACTATGTAAAAGGTGTTATCTCAGATGGTGGATCAAATCAAAGAAATCCTAAAGTAATTGTTTATGGGTCTTCCTACGATAGGGGCTTAATTCATTTATTAGAGATGTGGCCCGATATCAAGAAGGCTGTACCAAAAGCCAAACTAAGAATTTTCTACGGCTGGGATTTGTTTTTAGTCGGTTATCGAGATAACCCTGAGCGTATGGCTTGGAAGGCGAAGATAGACGGGTTAATGGAACAAGATGGAATAACTCATCTTGGTCGTATTTCCCATGGAGCCGTTAAAAAGGAATTTGAGAACGCTGGGCTCTGGGCCTATTCCACCCACTTCGGGGAGATAAGCTGTATTACCGGGATGAAAGCTCAGGCGTACGGAGCCATTCCTGTTGTCATAAACTATGCCGCCCTTGCAGAGACTGTTCAGTATGGAATCAAAGTAGACGGTGATGTTTACGACCAAGAAACCAAAGACGAGTTTAAGAAACAATTGATTGACCTATTGAATGATGAAAAACGCCAGGAGAAGATCAGGTCTGAGATGACGCCTTGGGCCCAATCGAAGTTTGGCTGGGATAAAGTGGCAAAACAGTGGTCGGAGGAGTTCAAAAGCAAACCCGGTTTAGATAAACAAGTCGCTGAACTGATGGACGACAATCAGGCACTCAAAGCATGGGATTTGGTTAAGGATACCGACTCTCCCCTAAAGGATAGAATTTGGCTTTTGGTCAAACACGCCTTCAATGAGAAGGACTATGAGGACTACTATCGCAACAATCTGGTCGAGAACCCCGTCGGTGAGGATATCGCCCTCAAAATTGACGAAGTCTTCCCCCGTTTCAAATGGCTAATCCCCAAATTGGGGGAATTGAATCCTAAGACCCTCGTTGATCTGGGCTGTGCGGATGGGTATTTAGCTCTAACGATGGCTAAGAAAGGCGTTAAATGCGTGGGTGTGAACCTCTACAATGCCTCTGTAAGCCTCGCAAATGACCGAGCCCTGCACTTATCTATCCCCGCCGAGTTTGTCTGTGAGAATATCTTTGATCACAAGAAAAAATACGACGCTGCTGTAATGTTTGAGGTACTTGAACACCTACCTGACCCCCAAAAAGGAGTAGACCACACCATGTCCTTACTTAATAAGGGCGGTAGGGCTTATTTCTCCACCCCAAGGACTGACCACCTGGGCGTAGAACAGCATAAAAACGAGGAGGGGCGCAAGGGTTGGGACGACGGTAAGCCCGCCGGTCATTTAAGGCTCTTTACCGAGAATGAATTTAAGGCACTCTTTGCCAATTATAAAATTAACGAGTTCTTCGTCGATCAAGAACGGTGCATGATGGTCGAAGTAGAAAATGTATAAAGACTACGTTCCCCAAAAGATAGACGGTAGGACCGTCCCCAGAAGCCCCCAGGGGATGTTCAAGACCAAGTGTAATAACTGTGGCAATCCCATGTACGCCTATGCAAAAGATAAACTTGGAACACTACCCGTAGTGTACTGTTCTACAGCGTGTGAGGCTAATAAGAAACACGATAAGAAATTTGATGTTAGATTCAAATGACCGCTTCCGATTTAGACCGAATCATCGCAGATGAGATTCCCAAAACCGATTTTAACTTCCTGAATGAACACTTTACGCTTGTAGGTCAAGGCCAGGTTGATGAGGTCTTTGATCGAACGGGTAGAGCCAATAGGTACTATCAGTGGCTTCACTGCTACATGAAACTGGTAAGGCCTCGCCAGGTGGTCGAGCTTGGGGCGGCGGCTGGTATCTCAACTATCCTCATGGCAACGGGGCTACCGCTGGAATCTAAGCTCATCTCGGTGGACTGCGACCCTACAGCTTGGAAGTGGATGAATCGGGATTATCCCCAGGTGGTTAAAGTCCTGGGCAATGATTTGGATTTAAGTATCTATCCAAAGGAAGTTGATCTGTCTAAAACTGATTTTTGGTTCTTCGATAGTTTACACACTCCCGATCAGCTTACGGGCGAGATCGAGCTATATCGGCAATTCTTTAAGGAAGACACAGTGTTGGCTTTTGACGATATCAGACTCCCCGGAATGTACAGAGTCTGGGAAAAGATTAAGAATGATAAGTTTGAGAATACGATTCCAAATCATTATTCGGGTTGGGGCATCGCTATCACATAATGGAATTCGAGACTGCCTACGAAGCCATCAAAGACGTTCCCGGTTGGATGGGAATTGAGGATTGTCGGGTGATCTATGAATACGCAAGCGGATTAGAAGGTCTGATTGTAGAAATAGGTTCTTACCTTGGAAGGACCACCAAGTTTCTTTCCCTCATCGCTCCCCAAAGCAAGATTATTACAATTGACTCATTTAAGATGGGGTGCGAGAGATGCTTTGGAAGAACCGTTGCTGACTGCTCAAACGTCGAACTCATAAAATCCCGCTCTCAAGATGTTTACTGGACTAGGCCCATTGATTTCCTTCTGGTGGACGGAGGACACTCATACACTCAGGTCAAAAAGGATATAAACAAATACCTACCGTTCGTAAAGGGGGTCGCCCTGTTCCACGACTACACGGGATATCTCGATAACCAAGTTGCCTACGGAGTCAAGCTGGCGGTTAATGAAATTAAACATCCGATAGAAAAGGAGGGCGGATTCGCCGTATACAAAAAATGAAAGTACTTTTGACCGGTTCTGCTGGTTACATAGGCCCTGTTGTTCGTGAACTTCTTGAAATGAAAGGCTTCGAGGTCATTGGATATGACAAACTCCTTTATGGTGGGTCGGCTGAAATAGTGGCTGATATTCGAGATGTGGATAAAATGATTGTGGCAATCGACTCCGTAGACGCCGTGGTCCACCTAGCCGGTCTTTCAATGGACCTACTTGCTGATATGGAGCCACACCACACTTGGGATATCAACTACTTGGCGAACAAAAACATTGCCGATCTGATGAAGAACACGGGCAAGAGGATAATCTACGCCTCATCGGGTTCGGTTTACGGAGTCCAAGAGGGAACGTCTAAAGAGGATAGTTCCCTTCGACCACTGACCCCGTACGCTAAATCCAAAGCATTATCCGAAGAATTGTTCCTACAGCCAAACATTGATTCCATTTGTTTCCGATTTGCCACTGCTTATGGTATGGCTCCCAACCCAAGACTAGACACGGTTGCCAACCACATGATAGCCACCTCGTACTTTGAAAATAAGATTGTCGTAAACGGAAGCAGTCGGTGTCGGGCCATCCTTCATGTCAAAGATATTGCTAGAGGCATCCTGATGGCCCTAGAGGGCAAGCCAAGACATAGGGTCTACAACCTTGGCTCAGATAACCAGAACTTCAGAATAGGGGACTTGGGAGCACTGATTCACGATCAGATCCCAAGCTCAGAACTTATCATTGACGACTCAGATGATAAGGATAAACGAAGTTATGTTATCGGATACGGGCGTGTTAAAAAAGATTTCGGGTTTCAGCCAGTATATACGGTTGAAGATGCCGTCTTTGAACTTTACGATGCTTTCAAGAGTGGTAAAATCAAGGAACTTAATCAGCAGAGTTGTTACCGAGTTAGAAGCCTAAAAGAAAATGGAAGCCTTTGATGTTGTCAGACAGTTTGAGCAAGCGGTCGCAAATTATGCCGGAGCCAAGTACGGTGTATCGTGCGAGAGTCTTTCCTTAGCTCTTTTAATGTGTTGCGAGTACAAAAAAGTTAAAGAGGTCGAGATTCCAAGGCGTACTTACATCTCGGTTCCTAACGCAATCATCCACGCAGGAGGAAGGATTAAGTGGCGAGATGAAGATTGGGAGGGTTGTTACGAACTAAAGCCCTACAAAATTATTGACTCAGCCCTGAGATTCAAGCGTGGAATGTATCAAACAGGAACACTTCATTGCATCTCTTTCCACTTAAGAAAGCTCTTGCCAATAGGTCGAGGAGGAATGATCCTTACTGACGACGAAGAGGCTTACGAGTGGCTAAAGAAAGCCCGCTTCGATGGGAGATCAGAGGGCGTGCCAATGACTGAAGACAAGATTGAGATGGTTGGCTGGAACGGAATTCTGACACCAGAACAGGCCGCTAGAGGACTTTTTATCTTCCACCTTCTCAAGAACAAGGAGTTACCAGATATCCCAAGAGAATCACAGGGATATCCTGATTTAAGTAAGTTCAATGCCTATGAACAAGATTGAAAAAAAGGCCATCTTTTATGGTAAGTCTCAGGTTGGGTTAGTCGTTTTGCTTGATCTTTTGGCTAACGGATTTGGTGTTTCTATAATGCCCAACGACGAAATCATTGCCTCCGCTGGTGAGTATCTCGGCTTACAGACTGTCACTTTGGATACGATGGGAAAGTGGGATTTATTTGTTTCCTGTCACGGGGAAAAGATTATTCCAATGCGCTATCTTCAACAAGGACCGGCTATCAATATGCACGATTGCCTTTACAAGTATAAAGGCCAAACCCCAATCCAAAGATATATGGACAACAAAGATACTGACGCATCTATCGAGTCCCACCACATGATCGCTCAAGTAGATATGGGGCCAGTAATTCATCAGGTGTTTTTCGAGACCCCTGTTTGTACAGACTTTGGTCAGTACTACAATCTGGCCCTACCCCACTACCTTGAATGTATTGAGGAGACGCTTAGGAAATTAGGGTACAAATGAAGACGGCTGCGATGACGAGGATTCATCGCTCGAAGCAAACTCTTGGGGTCTGGTTGGGATATTGCTCTCGTTATTTTGATGAACTTTATGTCTTTGCTGGCAGGTATAACGGTAAAGAACCAGAGACGTTTGATGAGTTAATGGATAAATACCACTTTAATCTGATTACATTGCCCGATGAGTTTTACGCAATGACCTGTCACGAAAAGGTGTTTGCGAAACAACGAGAGCTTCTGGTCGATCATGGTTGGGTTTTGTATTCCGATGCCGATGAGATAGTTGTTGTCGATCCTGAAAAATACGATGGGCTAAGACACTTCATGGATGTAACCAAGCAGGATCAGACATTTTGTCGGGGATACGATGTTTTTCAAAAACCAGATGAAACGAACATAGATTATGCTAAACCATACTTACTACAAAGAACCTCTTGGTGTCCCGATGCTACCAAGAGTTATCACAAGCCCTGTCTGTCCAGAATTCCTACTGATTGGGCCGAGGGATTCCACTACATCAAGGGTAGAGAACAAGAGATTGAGGAGAATAGTTTAAATACCGACCTGTTTCTCGTTCACCTTAAACACGCTGATCGAGGGATGGAAAGAGATTATCCCTTAGAAAATACAGGCACCCATGGGAATACGGCAGAGTTTGAAAAGAATGGTTGTTTAATTCCCGACAAAGTAAGGAGGATGTTCTGATGAAAATCTGCGTCTTGTGGTACTTCGATAAGGCCGAATGGGTTTACCCCAATTGGAGGGACGGGCACAGAAAAGCGTTTGAGGAACTGGCAAAGGTTCACGACGTTGATTTTATTCTCGGTAAGAAACTACCCGACTACCAGCCTGATTTCTTGCTTTTTTGGGACGACTCTAACTCCGAAGTCTTCAAATATCTTGATAAGTACAACTGCCGTAAGGGGATTTGCCTGACTACCGATCCGCACAATATGGAGAATCTTCGGAAGCTAGATGTCGTTTTTGTTGAGAGCGATCCTATTTACCAAGCTGTCAGGCGTGAGGGGATTAGATGTATTCGAGCTTTTGGAACGGATACGGATTTCTTCCATCCGAATCCTGATATCAAAAAAGATATCGAGTATTTCTATCCAGCCACATTTAGCCCCTGGAAGCGTCAGTCGGCGATAGCATATCTTGGCCCCAAGTTGACGTGTATCGGAACAGTCCAGCCAGACGGCAAGGAAGAATTACAAGAATGTCTTGAAAACGGGGTCATTGTTGAGGAGGGATACTTCCCTGTTGAAAAAATCAGAGACTATTACTGGCGGTCTACGAGTGTTATCATCCCCGCTATTCACGGCTCAGAGCGTACTGTTCTGGAGGCTATGGCTTGTGGGATTAAGCCTATGGTGATGAACCCCAGCAACGTTAGGACACTTTCATACTTAAAGGAATATGAGCTATGGCATCAGGAGAATAATGGAGGAACGGTTAGACAATTTGTACTAGAAAGATACAGTCATGGGCAATTTGTCGAATCACTACTTAAAGGCATAAATGGTTGACGTCATTCTTCCAGCGTGGGTGCCAGACGAGGAGACGCTTGAATTGACGGTTAGGTCGGTACATTCTATCCGTTCGGCTGAATGTAATTTAATTATCATAGACAACGGCTCGACCCTGGGCGGAGGGAAGCTCCGTGAACTGGCGGATGTCTATGTAAGAAACAAAACCAATCTGGGATATGCTAAAGCCGTCAATCAAGGGTTGAAACTGGCTGGCCCCGTAGCGGCGATCTCAAACAATGACATTGTGGTTTCACCTAACTGGTGGGAGGTAAGCGAGGAGATTCTAGTCGATCCGAATGTGGGTACGATTCACTTCCGAATGATTGGGTACTTCGATGATTTTAACCACGGAGAAGACTACTGGAAGGAGGGAAGAGAAAGATGGTGCTCGGGATCCTTCTTCGTAACCAGAAACAAGTGGCTGTTTGATGAGAACTTTCTTAACAGCTACGACGATTGGTCATACCAGATGTGTATCAGAGATGAGGGTTACTCCACGACCTACACCAACAAGGCTCAGTACAAACATCTTGATTCTCACACCCAAAAGAAGATTCCAGAACGAGAGGAGAGAAATCAAAGAAATAGGGAATACTTCCGTTCAAAGCACGGTGAATACGCAGAAGATATTTTTGCCAGACAGTTCCCGGAACAATTACTTATGCCTTATAAACCAATGCCATGATTTCGGTAATGAATCTAACGGCCAGACCTGGGGGAGTTGATATCTTGTGGGCTAACATGAAACGCCAGACAGAGCAGGACTTCGAGTTGGTCATTGTTGACGCCTTATGGAAGGAGCGGGAGAAAGAGGTTAAGGAATACATCAACGATCCAAGACTGAAGTACATCAGACAGTCCGACAAAAGAGAGGGGGCGTATACCAATCTGGCCCACGCCGATAACGAGGGATTTGGCAGTTGCTCTGGTGAACTGATAGTCTGTCTTCAGGATTATATCTGGATACCACCGGACGCTTTGGAGAAGTACCTTTACGCCCACACAAGCCACCCAGAGGGCATACTGGTAACTGGGGTGGGTAATCAATACTCCAATCCCTTCCCAACCAATCCTAAAGGCAAGATAACCGTATTTGATAAACCGTATACCAGACGGCCAGAACAGCTTTGTTGGAACGATCCGAGGATAAACTTTAACAGACTCAGTTTCTCTCTGGCCGAACCCGTCGAGTGGGAGATGAATTTTGCCTCGATACCAAGAAAAGTAATCTATGAACTAGGAGGGATGGACGAGCAGTTTGATTTTGAAGGTTTTGCTTGGGACAACACCTATATCGCCGCCAAAGCGCAGATTGCTGGATACAAAATCTACCTCGATCAAACGAACGAATGTATGGGTTTTGATCACGACGGCTGGTGGCCCAACCCGTTGAAGGTAAACAGAGTCTCGCCAAGAGATTATTTCTTCAAGAAGTTGAACGAAATTCAATCAGGAGCTAAACCAATCAAGGATGTTGATCTCAATAATTACACCAACCTGCCGTCCTGAGCTTCTCCCGGTAATCGAGAAGTGTCTGGCCCGTCAGACCCATACTAACCTTGAATGGATCATCGTTGCTCCACTAGGCACGCATGGAGATATAAGAGAAAAGCTCGCTGGTGGCTATACCCTACTATCCGACCCTCCAAAGAAAGAGGGAGACTTCTGGAGCTTGTGTAAAGCATGGAATCTCGCCTACTCTACCGCAAAGGGGGAACTAATCGTTAATATCCAAGACGGACTGTGGTTTCCTCCCGATACGCTTGAGAAGTTTGCCAGCCATTTCCAGACGAATCCAAGGGTACTGATTTCAGCCGTAGGCCATCAGTACGATCAATTAGACGAAAGAGGGAAGCCTGTCAATTTAGTCTGGGAAGACCCCAGAATTAAAGAGGAAGCCTTTAGAAGGGTCGGTCCTGAGGAGATGGAGATGTGTGTGTGTTCTGTTCCCCGTCAAGCAATACTAGACTGTGGTGGGGTTGACGAGGAATACGATAAGGGGCCTGGATGTCAGGAGAAAGAGATGTGTTTAAGATTGAGAGTCTTGGGTTACGACAATTATCTCGATCAAAACATAGAATATAGGGCGATCCATCACCCCAGACTGACCTCAGACTGGGACGAGAAATACTGGGAAGTGACGGCCCCAATGTTCAAGCGACACGTCAAAGATATGCTGGATGGCGTTCGTCCGTTGAACGTGGAATCTCTGAAAGCGTATAATCAGAATAGCTTAAATTTATAGTTTACAGCTCCAATTTCGGGGCTTTTTAGCATGAATCCAATAGATCAATTAGAAGATAAGACCATAACTCCAGAAGGACCATCGCGGGTATCCCTGCGAACCAGGAAAATTATTGTTAAAAAACCTGAATATAAACCAGAAAAAGTTGAACTCTCAAAAAACATCCAGAAGTTTGACTCTCGACCCCAAGTTAAAAACCCTTATGACTTCAACACAATCTCCCTCAAAAAGAAAACCGAAATCCTTCCAGCGGCTTCCGATCTGGCAACGATTCCTGAGTATAGTCGGGCTGGTCAGATCCTCGGTATTGATATGGCCCATGACTGGAACAAGTATTATGATAAGGTTTTCAAGATCGTTGAGATGGCTAAAAAGAAAACTGGTTTTGAGGGGAAAAGACTGACTGACTGGATATACAACAAGGCGAATCAGGCACCAAATGTTAGCAATAAGAGGATAGAAGATTTATATATCTATCTGAACCTGTGAAGATATTAAAAGCCTCATCGTTCTTCTTTTTCTGGCTTTTTGTGATGGTTCCTTATCTTTATTTAATTAGAAAAAGCACATGGCTAGGGTAGTCCAGGATGGATTTGAGATCAATTCGGTAACTGCTAATCCGGCTAACTGGACCACGATCAGTGGTGGACCCACCTTATCAACGACAACCGTCCGTTCTGGAACCTATGCTGGACGGATTTCGTCTTTGTCCTCTGGTGCCGCAATGGGGTGGGTTAAAAAGTGGCTAGCTTCATCTGCTGATGGGCCATATTGGGGTAGGGCATATATCAACATAGCCACACGTCCTTCTGCCTCCAATCATATAATTTCCTTTAATTCTGCCTCGAGCACGGCTGGCACTTCTGATAGATGCAAGATAACTTTGGAATCTGATGGAACTTTGATCTTGCGACTTGCTGATGGCACCGCCATTGGTTCTGCTTCGGGCGTTCTTTCTCTTAACACTTGGTATATGGTGGAGTTGAAGTTTGATAGGACTCCGGCAGGAGGATCAGAAATTCTTGAAGCAAGATTGGATGGGTCTGTATTTGCAACTTCAAGCACTGTAACCTTTGCTGGAGCCGCATTTGCTTTCTCGGTTGGTGGAAATATGGATTTGGAGGCCCAAACTACCGGAGATTGGTTTTTTGATGATATTGCTGTAAATGATTCAGCGGGTTCTTTTCAAACTTCATATCCTGGATCAGGAAAAATAATCCACCTTAAGCCAAACGCTGCGGGGGATGCTAATGCTTGGCTTAATACGGCTGGGGGGGCGGGGGATGCTAACAACTACACCTTGACGGATGAAGTAACTCCTGATGATGCCACCACCATGATTCAGTCGGGAATACTCAGCAGTGAGGATTTGTATAACTGCGATGCCTCTGGTATAGGAGCATCAGATACGGTAAATGTTGTGGCAATCGGTGGTCGTTTCAGAAATGATACGGCAGACACCCTTACCTCTTTCAAATTTGAGGTTGAAAAAACCAGCGGAGGAACGAAATCTCAATCCGCCGCAATTATCCCCAATACAACATCTTGGAACACAAACGCCACCGCCGAACCACGCAATTATCCTCTGGTTACTTATCAAGACCCCGATAGTGCCGCCTGGACACAAGCAACCCTCGATACGATGCAGATTGGTGTCATAGATTCGGCGATAAATGTAAACAAGATTCAAGTGACAATAGTTTGGGCATCGGTGGATTACACGCCATCAGGGAGTTCGGTAAGTCCATCAGCTTCGATCTCACCTAGTGCTTCAGTTTCTCCATCAGCCTCTGTCAGTCCATCGGCGAGTGCATCAGCCTCGGCGTCACCCAGCGCTTCAATCTCTCCCTCTGCAAGTGTTTCACCGTCGTCCTCGACATCACCATCTGCAAGTGCTAGTGCTTCAGTTTCACCCAGTGCTTCTGCATCAGCCAGTATTAGTCCCAGTGCCTCAGTAAGTCCTAGTGCTAGTATTAGTCCCTCTGCGTCCGCCTCCGCTTCAGTCTCACCTTCGGCGAGTGCATCACCCAGTGCCGCTCCTCAAGAGAAAGTCTATGTGGCTTTGGTAGAAGCAGAATCAGACTGGTTCATTACTCGATCAGGCCTTTCTCCCGATGCTCCACTAAATGCACACAAGCGAGCATATTGGGCTTCTAAAGGGTTTGGTGGAGGCTTGAGTCTCACAGAAGTAGAGCGCAGATGGCTAAAGAGTCTCCCCGGGGTTGCTTCTTACGGCTGGTCAACCATGTGGCGGGAGGCAGTTGCGGGTCAAGGTTTACCATCCCAAACAGCTGTCAATCATAATAAGTTCATCTTTTATTCTAGCGTTACATCTAGTCCATAACGCTTGTACTCACTTGCTCGCTAGTATAAAATAAGACTGTTAATCGTTAAACGAGAGACCCCAAAGAGGGGTCTTTTTTATTAAGAAGGGGGTGAAAAAGAAATATGGCAATGATTTTTGACCTAGACAACGAATACGGTGGTGTTATTCTTTCCGATTCCGGCACTGGCGCACCAGCCCTGAGATTGAATAGTAATGATGCTGGACAACCAGCCTTATCTATCCTCTCGACGGCTTCTGCTAACCCCGTCCAGATTGATGCAATCAACCTTCCCACCCGTTTGAGATCAACGGCGACAACCGTCGCTGCGGTTTCCTTCGGTAGGTCGGTAAACGGTACTGCTTCCATAGCACCCGTTAGCTTCCTGGGCGTCTCTGCGGCCTCTGGCGCAGTCATGGGATTCGGTGGTGGATTTATCTCGGTTACTTCGATTCTTTTGACTTCAGCGGCACACTTCGACTACGTTATCCCCGTTGAACTGAATGGAGAAGCTAGATACATCCCCGTTATTAAAGCCGGTGGCTTAGTTGGCGGCGCGGCATTCTAAAGAGATATGCTGACCTCGGGTCAAATAAAGCATATTTCTTTTAATACAAAATGGCTTACAGCTTAACGGATATCCAGACAAACATATCGTTCGAGCTTGATGGGAACGCCTCGATCTCTTCCACTTCGACAGATTGGGGGTTGAGGCTTTCTCCCATCAATAGGGCTCTTTTTGACTGGTCTGAATCCTATGACTGGAAACAACTGACAAAGATTCATAACGGTCGGGTTTCGACCTCGACGGGTAACGCCTCTTACGCTCTCCCCTCAGACTTCAGACGGATGCTCGGGTTTCCCAAGATTAGTTATGACGGTACGACGACCTTTGACTTCCCGATAAACAACCCTGAACAGAACTATCATCTCAATCTTAATTCCGACAGATTCGTGAATGTTCTGGGGAACGACAATGATGGGAATACGATGGTGATCAACTCTCCCACGCTCGCCTCGGGGGCTTCGGTACAGTTCGTTTATCATGCCTTCCCCGTCTCTCTATCGAGCACTGGGCAAAGAACCGAATGTCCTGATCCAACCTTTATTGTTCAGAGATCCCTTTACTATCTCTACAAATCCAGGGAGGATGCGCGTTTCCCTGAAGCTAAACAGGAATCGG
>ERZ1292632.2273-Hain-H43-01um-R2-2273-length-16370-cov-10_pt1 | contig 16370 bp, 17 predicted proteins | sample MGYA00564407_ERZ1292632 | MGnify/ENA primary metagenome ERZ1292632 (study PRJEB36523, sample SAMEA6512637) | groundwater metagenome | collected 2019-01-08 | study: AquaDiva: Metagenomics assemblies of 32 groundwater samples | reverse complement strand
TTGTAAGATTATATGTTTGATCAGTTCCTCCCAACTCAACATCTGCTTTAATCATAACAGAGTCGTAAGCCTGGAGTAGTGGGTAGAAGGCTTCTGTAAAGGACACGCTATCCCCACGTTTTATTCTTTTGGCAAAGTTATCCCTTCCAGAGGCTTCCTGGAGTGTTTGACATGAGGTAAGTTTCAAGAGAGTTGGAAGAGATATATTTTTTAACCAATCCGCATTATGAACAAGTTCCAATTTTGAAGTATCAAGGATTCTTGAAAATTGGTTCATATAATCTTTGATATTTTCCGATATTTGCTGAGGCGACAATCCTTTGCGCGCCCCAGTTTTATCTGAAGAGTCTCCTACTTGAGCAGTACCATCCCCTATAATTATAACTATCTGATGACCTAAATCTTGAAACTCCTTCAACTTTAGAATGGTCGCTCCCCTACCAATGTGAAGTCTCGAGCCAGTTGGATCAATACCCAGTTTGACCCTTAAAACAGTGTCAGAATCAAGTACTCTTTTCCGTAAATGTTCTCTATCAGCCACCTCAACAACACCCCTTGTCAAGAGCTCGTCTACCTTTTGTTCCTGTTCTTTCCGTCTATTTACTTCAGTCATACCTGCCTTATTATATGATATTTCTGTATGTTCGTTCATACCATTGACATTTCAAGACGCTTATATATTACCACCCCAATCAACGTCCTTTGGACGATTTTAACAAAAAATGTGACAATATGCTACAATCGGCCTGCTCACATCAAATAGTCATGATAGAAAATAGTCGTCCAATTTTATCTGAGAGGGCACTTCTTTTTCCGGATAATCCAATTCGTGGTCTAGAAGAATTGGCTTTCCAAACAAGAGCTAAGGGAATAAAGGTAATACCTCTAAATATCGGATCTCCCGATACCCCAACCCCAGAAATCGTCCTGTCAGCAGTCAAGCGGTTTGTTGACAAGAGCATGAATGTTGGCTATGGGCCTTCCTCCGGAGATCCGGAATTAATTAGCAGAAGGTCTAGTTTTTATAAAAATAAACTAAATTTGGATATTGGCCCAGAAAATATTCTGATCACACAAGGGGCAAGTGAGGCTCTCGAGTTAGCCATCTTCTCGGTTGCCAACCCTGGGGATGAAATAGTAGTAGTTGAACCATTTTTTCCAAACTATAAAGCCATTGCTGAAAAATTTGGGGTAAATATGAGTGGCGTTACTACAAGAATAGGGGACGGTTTTCATATCGTTCAGACTGAAGAATCTCGAGAAGAGTCTTTAGAAAGAATTGATAAAATAATTAGTCCAAAAACTAAGGCTATTCTTTGGAGTTCACCTAGCAATCCAACTGGTGCTGTTTATGAAAAAGGTGAATTGGAACTTTTGTATACAATTGCTAATAAACATAACCTTTTTCTAATTGCAGATGAAGTTTATCGTCTTCTTACATTTAATGAAGGGGTTAAATCAAACGGTGTAGTAAGATCACCTTCAATTTTTGATATTGTTCCTAAATCAGATAGAGCAAGGGTAATAGGTATCGACAGTTCTTCTAAGGAGATATCTCTTTGTGGTGGTAGAGTCGGTTACCTTATTGTAGATAGATCATTATCTCCAACAATATTAAAAAACGCCTCAGTAAGAGCATGCCCAGCTGTTTTATCACAAGAAGCTGTGAAAGAAATAGTTAATGTAACCCCTGATTATTTTTCTGGCAACCAGGAGGAGTTAAAGAGAAGACGCGATTTTCTACATGGGGAGTTGTCTGGTATGAAAAATCTGGGGGTGTCAGTCTCTCCAAATCCACCAGAAGGAGCGTTTTACATAATTGCTGATTTAGGAAAGCGAGTATCGGCTGAAAAATTCTGTAAGTGGCTTTTAACAGACTTCCCTAATGAAAGTGACAAAAATGAAACTGTATTACTAACACCAATGAGAATGAATACAGGAGGATTTTATTTAGATAAAAACACGGGCGTAAGTCAGATAAGAATAGCGTATGTAAGAAAAATGGATGAATTAGTTAGGGGGATGGATATTCTGAAATCGGCTTTAGAAATATATTTAAGAAATGAAGTTTCTTAACATTCAATAATTGCCACATATTACCCCTTGTGCGACTAATAATGAGAATTGTTTTAGAAAGGAATCTGTTCTGAATCGTCTTCTTTATGTTCTGGCTCGGGAGCAGATTCAACTTCATGAGCGGTTATTGGTTCTTCCAAATCTTTAAACTCCACTTTGATTTCGTTTATCTTATTTTCTATTTCACCAAGTCTATCTTTCAATTTCTTGGCCAATTCTAAGCCCCTCTTAAATTTAGGTACACCTTCTTCCAAGTTCACTTCGCCTTTTTCAAACTCCGCAGTTATACCTTCTAACTCCTCGAACGCTTCTGACAACGTCTGTTCTTTTTTCTGTTTAGATTTATCTTTCATTTTTTGATATCTACAACTATTGAGCCTATTTTACCATTATAAAGCATAGTTGCAATCTTCTCGCCCTTTTTGGTTTTTGAAACGGATTTTATAACCGCTCCACTTTTATCAATTGTTATGCTAAAACCCCGTTTCAGCACCTGTCGAAAATCTAAACTCTTAAGCAATCTTGTCAATGACTCTAAAGAACTTTTTCTAGTTACCAGCCATGTTTCTGCTGCGGCAACCAGGTTCTGTTTAAAATTACCGGCTTTAATGGTTGACAGGCTAATATCCTTCAAAAAAGCAGTGAGTTGGGAACCAAATTTTGTGATAACCGTACGGAGTTTTGAAACTTCCTTTTCTATTGCACTCTTTAAAACATCTACATGTTCCAAAACAAAGTCGTTTTTTTCCTTAATCATTCCTTTCAATTTATCTTCAATATTCTTCGTAAAGAAATTTATTTCTTTAACAACATCAACTCTATCTCTTACAATTTGTTCTCCGGCATCTGTGGGAGTGGAAGCTCTGACATCTGCTACCAGATCGGCAACAGATATATTCGCCTCGTGACCGACGGCACTAACAACAGGAATTTTACTTGAAAAGATTGCCCTAGCCATCCCTTCATCATTAAAAGGTTGCAGGTCTTCTAAAGAACCACCACCCCTAGTTAAAACAATCAGGTCTAGCTCAGGATGGTGCTTATTCAAGTATCCAAAAGCGGAGATAATTGTTCCGGTGGCATCCTTACCCTGAACACTTACGGGACAAAATTGTATTTTTAACCCACCCATGCGATCTTTGAGAACTTTAACAAAGTCATTGTAAGCGTCAGAACCCTTGGCAGTTATAAGGCCTATGTTTTCAGGAAAAATAGGTAAAAGTCTTTTTCTTGCAGTATCAAAAAGTCCTTCTTTCTCAAGCTTAGACTTCAATTTTTCCAGAGCAAGTCTAAGTGCTCCCTCTCCTGCCGGAACGATTTGATTTACAAAAACACTGAACCGACCCGTCTTTTTATAGAGCCGAGGAACGCCATATACATGCACAAGCATTCCAACTTCAAGTAAATCGCAACCCGAAAGTTTGAAGGCCAAACCAAATATGTCAACATTTGATTCCTTGTCTTTGATTGTTGCAAATAACCATTTACCTTGGCTAATTTTAACTTCGCTTATTTCCCCTTCAATCACAACCTCACCAATTTGTTCTAAGTAGGTACTGACAAAATCATTAAATTCGCTGACCTGAAATATTTTTTCTTTTATCACTTTTGATTGAGTTTGGAATACACCCAAAGTGCTTTATCTAGATTTCGTAAAGTAACTTTCGCATTCTTGGCAATAGATCTTACAGTCTCCGTGTAATTTTCCCAAAAATCAAAGTCGTAAATTTTAGGTTGCTGCATTCCCAAAGACCAGATCGCCCGAAAATCCATAATGGTGTATTTATCGGGTTCAGCAAAATGAAGAATAACAGACGCCACAGGCCAGGAAACACCCTTAAGAAGTTGTAAAACCGTAATTTTTAAATATTCGTCTTTTGAACCAATAGCTAATTTTGTTATCTCCCCGATTCTAGAATCTGAATTTAATTTATCTTCGTAATGTTTTTTAGGTCTTGGGGACTTCCACATGCAGAGCTTCAGAAAATTTTGCCTATTCAGATACCTGTGGCTGGAAAACCAGTTAATCAACTCTTTTTCAACTTTACAATCATCCTTTGCATAAAAAGTCTTGTCGTACTCCGAGGCAAGTTTCAAAATATTGCTTGTGGCCAACTTAATCCTTGTCATTTGAGGCAATTATACTACTCAAAACGGAATATCTTCTTGTCTTTCTTGTGGTTTGGCAAAACACAATCTGTACTTGCACCATTTGCAAGATTCAGTCGTGGGCGGGGGTGGACCATTCAATAATTTAGAAACTTCCAACATAACTCCATAGAAACTTTCCATATCTTCTGGGACCTCATACCAGATAGGTTTTGTTTTAAAAATTACATCATCTTTAGGATACTCTATTGCCTGAGGTGAAATTGCAACAATTCCCATTCTCGATATTTTTTTAGGTGCACCCTCGAGCGGGTTTTCAAGGGCAAACTTGTAGGCGTGAAGCTGGGGGGCGTACTTCTGAACCTTATCCTCCTTTGGGTCAGAAATTTTGAAATCGATGACACTATATGTCCCATCATCTAAAAGTGAAAGAAAATCAAACCTACCACTAATAAAACAGTCCGTGGCGCTGGGAATTGGTTTTGATTTTAGATATCCTTCAGCAACTTGAATCTTGCCACTAGGAAGTTCTGAATTAACATCTTTTAAACTCATTCCCACCAAAGTATTTTTTAGAAGGCTATTCATTTTCATGAATACTCCGGGAATTCCTATAGAAGGAAGTTCGATTCCATATTTTACTTTTTGATAGTAACAGTGCTTACAATCCACCCAAGTATAAGCAAAATCTGATGGTGAAAGTTTATACATCTGAGGCAATTATACTACTTGTTTTCACTAATTAGCTCACCCAACCGATTTAGCAAATCTTCAATTCCCACCCATTCTTTATCTATTTCAACTACCTGATTTTTCCAAATATAAAACCAATTACCTTTACGATCGCCTAAGGCAACATTCGGGTGCTCTTTGAATTCTTGGACTAAAGCTGCAGTGTTATTCAATCTAGTCAATATATATTTATCGAAAGCGTTGTTGTCTTTTAGAGCACGTCTCAAATCTTTAATCAATTCTTCTTTTGTTTCATATCTCTTCATTTTAATTATTCATCTCCCCGTCAATATTTTTGTAAAGGATGAGAATGGAGGATTCTTATAAAATTACACATTTTTTGAATTAGTCTAATGCGTTTTCAATACTAAGCAGAAGCCTTTGAATGTCCTCGATTAAATCATCAAGCGATATATATTTACCATTGAAATTTACCTTAGTAACAGTTGTAAAATCTGTTGTTGATCCCTCTGGTGACGGCCTATAAAAAATACCGTCTATTTCTTTTAAGGTATTTATATCTTTATCTTTCAGAAATGTGTCAAACATATTTCTATACTCTTTTATAAGACCCTCGTTGTTTGAAGAGTCATTTAATAAATAATTACAAACGCTGACCGCCGTTTCCACTTTATCCCCAAGTATTATTATGAAATCATTCTTTGATCCCAAGATTTTTCCACATTTTGGACATGGCTCAAATAAAATGTCTTCCATGTCCGACATTGAATCAGTATTTATTAAACGATTTTCCCAGTAAATTTCGACATTGAAGCCGCAATGTCTACATTCACTGTAGGTATATTTTGTAGTATTAATCGGAGTAGTTTTAATTGGCTTTATCATCAATTCAACTTAAGTCTATACCTAACGTGATGAACAAGTTGAAGTATTTTTCACTTTTCTCTGAAATGATTTTAGCGTAATTTGTCGCTTTTCTTTGAGAAAAGTATCTTTTTAATTCATTTGATAGCTCTACCTTTTTAGTTTTATAGTCAATAAATTTATCAACTGACAGCTTTTTCTTAATAACATCCTCCTTGCTTATAAAGATTCCTTTATCCTTCTCCGGCATATCAGATAAGAACAATTCATAAGATATTGCTGTTACAAATTTATTAATGTCATACTTTCTTTTTGAAACTTCCTTTTTCAGTTGACTGAGGTCTATTTGGGTATTCAGTAGGTTTTTGAATTTTGTGGAAAAAGCATTGTAGCCAATATAGTCAATTATCACATCGTTAAAATTAGACACCTGTAATATGTAAGTACAATTAGTGGGGTCGGGGTTAATTCTGATATATTTTTTATAAAATTCACTGTCTTTTGTTTTTAAAAGTTCAAGAAACGATTTCCAGTGATTCATAACTTGGCGCCTAATAGCCCTCTCAAGAGTATAAGGATTTCTTAATCTAGAGGTAAGAAAAGTAAAAGGTAAAACATACAGATTATGCCTTGTCCCAACTTTTATAAACCCTATGCTTTCCATAGCTTCAAGTGAGGGGTTTCTGAAAGTGTTACCTAAAATTTTCTCTATTTTATCTTGGTTGGGAACATTCTGATAACAAAACAAAGAATAAAATTTATATCTTTGTATTATCTTATAAATGCTTTTTTCTGTTATTAATCCCTCTTTAATTAATCTCGCGATCAGTGTGTTTTGTTCCTCTAATCCAGCCAATCTTAAATCTGTCAACTTCTTTTTGTTTTTCATCTCTCTTATATACTGATCGGTCCTTTTCCTCTCACTTTTACCGCTTTTTATAACACCATCTATAAGTTCCTGGAATGCAACATCATCTTTAACTTCCTTAATACCTATAAAAATCACAGCCAATGTGGCTACTAACCAGATTAGTATTCTTTGATGAGGAATAATATCTACCTGAATAAGAAATTGTATTGCCAGTAGGATCTCGATAAACAATATGAGGACAATATTTAAGATTATTCTTTTCACTTTCTTTCTTCGTCAATCTGACGCTTGGCTTCCTTGAACCACCATTTTATATTTCCAATTACCGCGTGTGGAGCAAGATTCGCCATATCTTCAATGTGATTCGCTGCCACCCTCAAGGCTACCTCTTCCAAGTATTTAGGTGTTTTTTCATTGTCTATCTCGTCCTCCACAAACTCTTCCGACAAACGCACAGAAAAAGAATATGGCTGTGACTTTAAGGGAATTCCTTGAATACCAAATTTATAAATGTCGCCGGTGGAAGCTAACCAAGCCTCTACAACAACCCTTTCGCCATTTATAATTTTAGTAACATGCATATTTATTTTTCTCTATATCCGCATTTGTTATCACTGCATCGCCAATATTCCGATTGGTTTGGAAATTTACTATTAACACTTGCTAAATTAGCGACTTTTGGCTCCATACTCTTAAACATTTCAGAACCACATTTTGGGCATTTTTTTCTCATTTAAGGCAATTATACTACTCCCGTAAATTGGCTGGCCAACTTGGTGAGAACCAAATTTCAAATTAATCAATCATTGTTCTTTCCGAATAAGATCTGCAATTTGTTCCGACCCGCTTCTTAAGGGCCTCTTGAACTGGTTAAGTTCGGGAAAAATGCGAACCGAAACCATATCTTTATTACCAGCATTAAACGAGAGGCCTAAATACCCTGGAAATTTTCCCTCTTTCTTAAGTTTTTCGTGAAGTTTCTTAAACATAACATATGAAAGCTCGGATCCTGGTTCTCCTTGTAATAAAATCAAATAATTTGTCTTACCAGAATAGCGTTTAATGATTTTTTTTAACACAAAATCATATAAGGATTCTAGATTTATCTTTCCCTTGTACCTTTTTAATTCAAATTCGAAATATTTCTTTTTAAATCTAACTATCACGTCAGGAAATTCTTCTCTATAACGAATAAGATCATCTATTGTATTTATCACACTCTTACGCAGAATGAATTTATTGTTCAAGCGGTAACAAATTTCACAGTCTTTATTAAAGAGCTCATAGAGATCAAATATGGCCACATAGTATTCATAATCTCTGGATTCGGACGAGTTATTAAGAAGATAATCGTGCAGGGTTGTGTTTTTTAGTTTAGGATTTGACAATCCTCTGATGAATTTTATATAGAAATCATTTATCAATAAGTTGGCTAATTCTTTTGGAGTAAAACACACTAAAAGACTGTCATTAAGTTTCCGAAGTTCCATATATTTGGCTCAATCCTACTCCAAATTTCTCAAGGGTCAAATTTTAACTACTTTATCTATTTCGCTTTGAAGTCTTGCTGTTTCTATTAGGACAACAATAATTTTTTGATAATGCTCGATATCTTCGTTTGTCAATTCTCTACCCTTGCGATCTTTTAACCACTTTTGTGCTGGTTGGTAACCACCAATATAAAAATTCCAGGCTTCTTCTGGAACCTTGCCAAAATACTGCTCACTATTGATAAAAACTTTGCCATCTTTATAAGTTATCTTCTCAATAACATTTGATCCGGCAATAGGATATATTGTTATAGATCCAGACAGGGGCCATTTAGTAACTGAAGTTTTCCAAAAGACAATCAACGGAGAACACGGGAGAGCAATCAAAAAATGGGCTGATAAAGTCGGACTTAACAGCAGATCAGGAAAACCAATATGCCTTGCTCAAATTTATAGAATGGTCAAAGATCCATTTTATTACGGAGATTTTGAATTCCCGGTTAATAGCGGAGTTTGGTACAGAGGCTCTCATCCCCATTTAGTCACAAAAGAAATGTTTTTGAAAGTTCAACAACTTAGGATAGGTATTGCCCCAAGAGCCGAATGGGGCAGTAAAAATATCATGTTCAGAGGAGTCTTTAAATGCAGCAGTTGCCAAGCAGGAGTAACTGCTGAAGAATCGTTCAGGGAAAGGCTACATGGAGAGCCCAGGAGACATGTTTACTATCACTGCGGAAGAATCAGAGATCCCAATTGTAAAGAACCTTTTGTATCCGAAGAAAAAGTAATTAGCTCACTTGGAAAATACATAAACTTTATGGCAATAGCACATCCACAAACTATTAAACTTACTCCGAAACTTGAATTTGGAATGAGAACTTACAATAAAATCCGTGAAGAGGCTTTAATCCAGCAAAACGTAAATCCCAAGGGCAAACAACTCACATTCGTAGAATACGCCCAACATATTTTGCGAAACGGCTTAAATGAAGAAAAAATAGAATTAACAAAAGTATTTGGAAAACAACTTTATGTCCACAATAAAGAAATATGCGGATCATCGCTTCGATAAACCTAGGACATGGAGAAAAAATTCATCCTTTTTGATAGAATTGAGTTGTATTAAAGAAAATTATGGCAGATTTAGGAGGAAAAATAGAGATGGCTGAACATGAACCGCCTAAAATACCGGCAGAACCACTGCTTCCTAACGAAGAGACAGTAAGATCGTTCTTTCAAAACGAAGAAAGAATCTTAAATGATATTGCTGGCGGGACAGGATTTACGTTCAAAAGGGGCGAAGGTTGGGCTATCAACCCCGAAACAGGAGAGGCTACCTACGATCCCAAGTTTTTTGAAGAAAAAGGATATACCCCCTCCCAATCTCTTTTTGGTGCTTTCCATGAAATTAAATGTCATCTTGTAGAAACATCAGAGCTTTTGGGTACTCCTCGCGGCCAGGAAGCACATGAGCGGCTAAAAAGCAGAATTAAAACAAAACCACGACTTCATATCTGGGAAAACTGCCGTACAGATGTAAAAGGCAACCTTGCAATTACAAGATTTGCCCCATCGTTAGCTGAGGACGTAGAGGCTGTTTATCGGGAAAAACTTTGGCCAGAGACAGATTTAACTTCGAAGCCAAAGCATTTACAGTTTATGTATTCGATTTTAAGAACTGCGATGGTTCCGGATGAGCAAGTCACAATTGATCCAGAGGTTGCAGAAGCTATTAAAAAATTGAGGAATGTAAAAGGTAAAGACGTTATTGCGTTAGCAACAGATCCAACACAAGATCCCCTGCTTGCGCTTCGTCTCAGCGAAAGATACATAGAGCCGGTAATTGATGAGCTTTACCAGGAAGATTTACAGGAGAAAAAAGATCAAAAAGGTAAAGGAGAAAAAAGACAAGGAACGTCGGACGAGTCTTTCGCAGATGAGTATGAGGATTATGAAGGCAGACATCCAGAGCCAATGGATGAAGAAGAAGTTGAGAAAAAAATTAAAGAAACGAAAGAACAGCAAAGCGAATCCGCACGGCAAGCCGCAGGATATGAACAAGAACATGGGGTGAGCAAAAAAGATTTGGCAGATTATTACGAAGAATATCGCCATGTTGAAGGATCGCTTGAACAACTTCGAGATGTTTTCAGACGAATTGTGGAACAGCGTCTAATCCCCATTAGACGTTTAGCGGCTTTGAAGGAGGAAGGAGTGATGATTGATCCCGGACTTGTGACACAGACATATTTAGACGTAAAGGCCGGTGTTAATAATCCCAAAACAATGAAAGACTTTGAAGGCCGGTTCATTGAAGAAAATATCCCAGGCAAATTCTCATTAAGACTGGTTGCGGATCAAAGCGGCAGTATGGCCGGCGAAAAATCAGTCCATCAAAGAAGAAGTGCCATTCTTGTTATGGAGGCACTAAAAGAATTTTCCGATATTTTAGATAATGAAAGGGCGGGACTTTCAGTTGATTTAGACGTCCAGACAGAGCTCCGGAGTTTCGGAGTTAAAGAAGGCACCAGACTTTATAAACCCCTTTCCCGCGAATTAGCGGAAAAGCAAAGAGTGGAATTTTTTAAAGGACTGCTTGAAACCTCAGGAGGTACAAATGACTACGATGCACTTGTAGATATAGAAAAAGATGTTAAAAGACGCTTAGCGCAGGATAATGCCTATGCGGTAGAGCTTAAAAGCGGCAAAAGGCGTGAGATAGTAATTGTCTTGTCAGACGGTGACAGCGGAAATGCAACCGAGGTTAAAAATCGAAGCCAAACTTTAAGAGATTTGGGTGTAAAAGTAGTAGGTTTAGGTATGGGGAGTGGTTCGCAAAGCATCGAAAGTACCTATGCACCAGACGGAAGAATTTGTTACGATATAAGTGATTTACCGAAGACTTTGCAGGATTTGCTTGCCGAATATCTCGGCCAGCTGAGTGTTACCGGAAATCCGGAGGACTTAGCAAGATTAGGAGAGGAGGTATAATAAACTATGCCCGAAGATATGTCTAAAGCTGAATTGGAAAAGCCTCAATTGCATGAGGAACAAATTGCAAAAAGATGGTTAAAAGCAAAAGGAGTAACTCCTCCACAGGGCGAAAAAACAAAGGGGGTTGTAGGAAAGGTTAAAGAAGCTGTTAGTAGCAAGGGAGAAACTTCTTATACCCCCGAACAGTTGGTAAGCCAGGCTTATGACCTTCTTGTAGAGAAGCAGGACTTAAATGACGACATTGTTGTTAAACAGCGTGAGACAATGGAGCCTACTCAGTCCCCCCAGAGCTTATCTTTGGACGAAAAGAGAAAACTTATTAAGCAAGGGAGAATCAGCACACTACTACCATCCTCAAGCATAGCTTCGCCATATAAAGAGGTTGTCGGCAAGAGTCAGGCAAGGATTGGAAAAATCGATACGCAATTAGACAGCATTTTTGCAACCCCAGGCATTCATGATAGGTTTACTCAAGAGTTAACCCATCAGATTAGAGTCAGACATCAAGCTCGCGAGGTACAAGGTATTGACAAGTTTGCTGAAAACACAGAGTTGGTTTCTGTTAAGTTAACCAGAGAAGCGCAGGTTAAAGGGCGAACTCTTACTTCTGTTGAACAACAGGTTGTTGATGAGAGTCGTGCACTCCGCGAAGAAGCCTTGGCAAGAAAAGCTGAACTTACTCGGGATCCCGACGTTTTTGACAGGGTAAGAATTCTAGAGATTAGAGAATATCGAAATCAGCTCAGACAAGACAGATTTGCTGAAACCCCGTCTCGAAAAAATTATTTGGAACGGATAGAAAGATATTGGTCCGAGGGAAAGAAAGTCCTACTTACCGGCGAAACCGGAACAGGAAAGACTGAAATAGTTAAGCATGCTTCAACTAAACTTTTTGGGGTTAATCCAGAGTCAGTAACAGGACACCAAGACTTAAGTATTTATGAGCTTTTGGGCAAGACTGGTTTTCAAGTACAGGTAGGTGATGTTTTTAGGCCGGCTCCTTTGATTAGGGCAATGACAGGCAGAGATGGAAAAGGCCAGCCATTTTTATTTGATGAAATTGATCGTGCACCCAATCAGTCGGTTATGGGTATAAAAACAATACTTAACGCTCGACCTGGAGAGAAGGGTGTCAAAGTTCAGACAGACACAGCAGGGAGTTTTGACGTTGGTCCTGATTATGCGGTTTCAGCAACCGCCAATATCAAGAGTGAGAAATATACAACAGCAACAGAACTTGACCCTGCAATTGTAAGAGTTTTCGACGCACCGATGGATGTTGACTATATGCCTGCTTATGAAGTTTACGATCTTGCATTAGCTTCTCTAGTAGACAAAAGAGGCGGCATTCCTCTTACTGAAAGTGACGCAAGAGTGCTTCTTAAAAATCTTTGTGATGCCTCTTCGTGGATACAAGACGCCTATCAGGGCAGAAAAATTGTAACCGATCCCTCCAGCGGAACATTTTTGGAAGCTAGAGGCCAGGCGGCGACAGGAAAAGCGGCAACACTTAAAAAAGCACTGCTTGATCCTGGTAGAACGCTAGATATGCTGCGTGGTTGGACCGCGGCACAAACAAGAGGAATTACCTTTGAAGATTATATGAACGGGCGGATTTTAGAATTTATAAACAACCGAGCTTACCCCGAAGAAGACCGCTATTATCTTACTGAAATTTTTGCGCTAAAGGGTTTCTTGAAAGGACACAAAATTTCCGAAGTTATGGTTTCTGGTTTAGATCAGTCAACATTAGATAGATGGGCAGGCTCTACAAATAAAAGACAGGTAAAAGGAAAAGCAACACCCGCCTATCTCGCATGGAATCGTGTAGCAAAACTTGATCCTTATAGAAGATTTAAAAGGCCGGCATCTGCCGAAGCAGAAGAATTACTTGAGGAGGAAGTGCCGGAAACAATAGAAGTCGCGGAAGCTGGCGGACCAATGGTCGAACGGGCAAAAGAAGTTCTAGGACGCGACTTCTTGGGGGTTGAAGCTATAAAGAAATTGGAACAAGAACTTAAAAAAGTTGGTGTTAACGTCGAATTTGCCCTAGATAAGCTTCCTCCATTTCTCTATAATGAAGAAGATCTACAAACCGCTAAAGCTTTCGGTGAAATGCTGGTTCTTAGGCCAGAGGCAATGCTTAGAGGTGGTAGAGAAGTTCCGATAACCATGATTGAGTTTAGAGAATTATTCCGTAAAGACCCCTTGGGAAAATTGCAAACAGTGGTTTATTCTTTTAGAACAGACGCTAATGATTGGTATAAGGGAGAAAAATTTGCAACTGGTGCCGGAGAAATAAAACTAGGCTGGTCACTAGTTAAAAAAGATGTTTTAGATGGTTCAACAAACACGAACTGGAATGACCAGGAACAACTTCTCAGACAGTATGAGGCAGGGCTAAAAAGAAAGGGCGCCAAAAATGCATCAGTAAAACGCAGAACTGGCACAGAAGCGGTTTATGACGAACTTCTTTACTATGTAAATACAGGAGAGAGACTTCTTCCGGATAAGTACGATTGGACGCAAACCCGCGCGTCCGGTGGCAATCTTGTGTACGTGGGTCTCTTCGACTCGCGTGGTCTGGTCGTGAATGGCAGCAGGCCTGGGCACTCGGGCTCCGATCTCGGCGTGTGTCCTTCCCGGTAGTTTAGGTACTTGATCTCTTGGTTTCTTGGTTCTTTTGGTTCCTTGTTTTTTTGTCCGCCGCAAATTTTGAAACTATAAGCCTATGTTAAACAATAAAAGTCTCATTCTGTCAACCAAAACCAAATCAGATTTTTCAAATTACGTCTGAATTCATAGGTGTTGGCGTGTCCGATATAACCCAAATATGATTGTATCGTTTGGTTGAGTTTTTCCATCGTAATCTTCCCTTTTTGGTATTCTCTAATTCTCCTTTCAATTTTTCGCAACAACCTTCGCTTTGTTTTTGTCCGAGGAAGAACATAATGTGGGAATATAACATAGCCTAAAAAATCCACCCCGCTATTAAATTTTCTAAAAATGACCTTATTAGGGTGTAGTTCTAAGTCAAGCTTTGAAGTTAAGAATTGTTGGATGGGAGCCATCAGTTGTTCTAAGTAAGATTTATCGTTGGAAAGAATAACAAAATCATCCGCATAGCGAATGTAATGTTTAACTTTTAGATTATGCTTCATAAATTGATCGAATTCATTCAGATAGATGTTTGCAAAATATTGCGAGGTAAGATTTCCAATAGGGATACCCTTCTTGTTATGCAAGTCTTTTGTTCTGTCTGAGTAAAAACTGTCAATAATTTTTTTAAGAAGATCAAGAAAATCCTGATCCCCAATCTTTTTACTTACTATTTCTAATAGAGCTTTGTGGTTGATAGAAGCAAAGAATTTTTTGATGTCGCATTTCAACACCCAACACGTTTTGGTATTATTTTTGCTAACCTTTCTGGCCATTGACTGCATTGCATAAACGCCCCTATGGGTTCCTTTATTTTTTCGGCAGGAATAGGAATGCGCATAAAATGTTGGCTCAAAGATTTTCTCAAGCTCGCGGCTTACAATGTGGTGGATAACACGATCTTTTACGCTGGCTTTATGAATAAGCCTTAATTTTGGATCTCTTACATAAAACTGTTTATACCGTCCTGGCTTATAGCTTCTATTCCGAAGTAGTTCATAAAGATTAAACAGATTATTTTCAAGATAACGCTCAAAAAATAAAACATCTTTCTTGCTCTTTTTGCCGCGGCGAAATTCTTCCCAACCAAAACAAATACTCTCCAATGTGCTAATCTTAAAATATAAATCTTTCCAAACTTTCATATGACAAATTTTGATTCATCGTTTACTCTTGATATACCGATTTTTACAAAGACTTATGAACTCTATAAAACTTTCTACGGCTATTTATCTGCATTTCCCAAAAAAGACAAATATACCCTTGGCCAGAAGTGTGAGTTTTTACTTCTTGATCTTTTAGAAGCAATTATTCTTGCCGGCAGTTTGTCAAAGGAAGAAAAATTGCCGATTCTCAAGAAGGCGAGTTTGAAGCTGGATGTTATAAAAGTCCTCTTCAGGCTCGGCAAGGACTTAAAGATTTTTGATAACAAAAAGTATCTAGTCCTTGAAGGTTTCTTACAAGAGATCGGCAAAATGCTTGGCGGTTGGATTAAAACAACAAGTAATACACAATAAATCAATATAAACTTAACCAATAATATTGTTCTGATGAAAACATCTAATATAAAGCTTAATATTTCTTAGCAATAAAAACAAGAGATATTTAAGGCTATTTGCTTAGCTATACTTAGCACTATAGTTGGTGTATAATTTAATTGAAGAGGTTAATGCATTGTTGAGTACGCTCAATAATCACCAATTCTCCTTCTTTTGCAAGGACTCAGAGTTTTGCTAGATGCATTTCTGGCAAAAGCGCAGTCAAAAAGAAGTGATGAAACTACTTACTCTCTTTCAGCGCGGATGTCAATAATTTTTGACTGCCGCCGAGTAAAATACAGGAGAGATACGTCAGTAAATCTCCGGTGAATACAGGGGAGAGAGGGTAAAGAAAGCGCACGTCCGATGGTAATCTCGTGTACGTTGGCAACTTCGACTCGAATGGTCTGAACGTGAATAGCAACAGGCCTGAGAACTCGAACTCCAATCTCGGCGTGTGTCCTTCCCGGAAGTTTCATTACTCGAAGCCCTCTTTTTTAAGAGGGCTTTTGTCATTTCATTAAAGACTTAAATAAAATAAGAGGGATGGGAAACGGATTAGAACGGACGATTTTTGAGGGTAAAAACCGGTTCTAATCCTCATCGCCAGAACTCATGGTTTAGAAGGAGATATCGGGATATTTGAGGCACCCCGATCACCTTGGGTGCCCGTACTGGCTGGGAGGCAGGGATTTGAACCCCGATATTCAGATCCAGAATCTGAAGTCCTACCGTTAGACGACCTCCCATTAGAACATGCATATTTTAACATAGCAGACATTTATTTCCCAAAAATCCGGCGAAAGAGAAGTCTTAAAAGAGATTCAGGCTTTTTACCATAGACAGGCTTGCTCCAAACGGAAAGAATTAACCACTCTTTCTTTTCGTTTTGTTTTGCCACTATCTCAATCTTTTGACCGGAATATGTCCGGTAATAGACCCAGGAACCATCTTTGCCTTTCCGGCTTTGATCAGGCCGTCGCCAGGTTGCCCAAGCATCACCTTGTTTTATCCCCCGCTCTTTTAATTTTTGCAAAGCGTGGTTGGTCCAGATTACTCCTCCGAAGTTTTTATTCA
>ERZ1292632.1789-Hain-H43-01um-R2-1789-length-19634-cov-5_pt2 | contig 16371 bp, 11 predicted proteins | sample MGYA00564407_ERZ1292632 | MGnify/ENA primary metagenome ERZ1292632 (study PRJEB36523, sample SAMEA6512637) | groundwater metagenome | collected 2019-01-08 | study: AquaDiva: Metagenomics assemblies of 32 groundwater samples | reverse complement strand
TTTGTTGCAAATATTAATGTGGGCCTATGGACATTCTATACGTACGAAATAGACTGGGGCGAGGGAGATGATACTCGTCAGACGATACGCTCAAGAGTCTCTGTCGTATGCAATTCGATATGGACGTGCTCCGCACCGCCCGCGATGAGCCATACGTACGCCAGTCCCGGTACGTACAACATCAGACTCTACGCGTTGAAGGGTGAAATTGCTAAAACACTCGCTGCGACCGCAAGCGCGCGTGTCTCCGAGATCCCATCGACCGCCAGTATCACCGTCACCGCCCCCAACGGTGGCGAGCAGTGGGAAATCGGCACCATGAATACGGTGACATGGACGCCATACCAGTACAACCCCGATATCAATCCTTCGAAAGACGTTACGGCGTATCTCGAGGTGAGCGAGTGTGGAGCTAAAGAATACGGCTGTTTCAGAACGCTTGGCAAAGTCCAAGAGAGCGGCAAGGCATCGATTCACTGGATTACCGGAGAGCTAGATTCTGCGACACAAGGAGGCGTTTATGCTCCTTCCGGAAACAACTACTTCATCCGTGTGGTCAACAATGTTACAGGCGCCTCTGACCGCTCTGACGCGCCTTTCACGCTTCTGCCCAAACCGGTGAACCTCAAACTCAACGGCTCTGATGGACCTATTGCGGCGACCGCCGGCGTGTCCCTTATCGCCACGTGGGCGGCGACCGGCGTAACAACCTGCCGCCTGGACAATGCATATGACCAACCGAATCCGAACGTCTACCCCATTCCTGCATTTCAGAACCTACCCTCGTCGGGAAGCGCGACCATCTACGTTCCCTCGCAGCAGAATTGGTATGTGAATCTCGCATGTCAGCGCAGTGATGGCGCATGGGTCTATGATTCTGTCGTCACGAATCAGGCGGCGCAAGCTGCGAGCCTCAAAGTAGTCAGTCCCAACGGCGGTGAAACGCTTACAATCAATCAGTCGTATGATGTGAGCTTTTACACCGAGGGCGTTAAGTCCGCTTCAATCGCGCTCTACAAGAACGATCAATGGATGAAATGGATCGCAAAGGACATTTCGATGTCAACGTTCGAAAAAGGCGGCAGCTATCACTATCGTTGGATTCCTTCTGACGTCGAAGCCGAAGCGGTTCCTCTCGGCAACGTCTTCAAGATTTATGTTACCGGCCAGAAGGCCGATGGCACGGGGTATGTCGACGACAAGTCAGATGCGCCGTTTGGATTCATTTCCTCGCCCACCGTGCTCCCGACCCACACGGTCGCGCCTGCGACGCCGACGAATCTGAACGGGACGTGTATCGGTGGCGGACAGACGCGCCTCTCATGGAATGCCTCTCCTGAGGCCGACTACTACCTTGTGCGTGTGAACGATGCTTCCAATGACTCACCATCGTGCCAAGACGGCTGGTACTGCGCCAGCACAAGTGATGCGCGAATAGAAGGTACTACAGCAACCAGCTACACGGGACCAGCCGTTCCAGAGAAAACATATACGTGGTGGATATTGGCTGGCAATAATGTGGGTTACAGCTCGACCGCCGTCGGTCCTTCAGCGTGGTGTCCTATATCGAATGGTACGCCAAACGTAGCTTCGTCTGCAGAATCCAATGCAAACCTCGCCAACGCACTCACCGCTCTCGAACCTGCCCTCAAGGCACTCCTTGCGCGGTTGTCTCAATAAGTTTCGAGTTCAGAAGAAAATCTGCGCGGTGTGGATAGAGGAGTTCCCACTATTTTTTGAGCGTATACTGAAGACATGAATGTGACTAGGCCTCTCCTGTGGCTCGCCGTTCTCCTCGGCCTCCTCATCACACTTCTTGTCGTTGCCGGAGATATGGCGATGAAGAACATCGGCATGTTCGCACCGCGACAGGCAGAACAACCACTCGATCAAAATGGAGTCCGTATCCCGCCCCCACCACCCGCACCACGACCGGAGGACATGACCGCCGCGCAGAACCCCAAAGGTTTCCAACTCCTCGTATCATACGTGAACACGGGATTCGAGCCGAGAGAGGGCACTATTAAAGTAGACGACACGGTCCGCTTCGTGAACAACTCGACGGGACAAGTATGGATCGCTGCAAGCGGATCAAGTTTGTATCCTGCGGCGCAGAACGGCTGCGGCTCGAGCGCCTTGGATTCATGCCGCGCCCTCGATCCCGGAGAGTCCTGGGAATTTACCTTCACGAAGAAAGGCTCGTGGCGATTCGCCAACAATCTCGACAAGAGCGTGGACGGAGTCATCGTTGTCGTACAATGAAAAAATCTTTTCTCACGATCCTGTTCTTCCTCCTCCTGCCGCAGTCTGCGTTTGCGGGCATCGATTCCTTCTATGCGTCTCCGAATCCAGTCATGGTCAACGGATATTCCGTTCTCTACTGGAACATCACAAACATAGACGGAGGGTGTTATCTCTACGGCGGTCAATTCACTGACTACATAACGCAAGACACACCGTATTATCTATACAACGGCACGCCATCATGCCCTGTTTGGAGGCAGCAGTATGGAGGCTGCAGCGAACCCCCAACATGGCCCGGTGCACAAAACGACTGGACAAACTGGCTCTACTCCCCCGGCGACTATCCCTATACCCTTGGCTGCTATAGCAGTTCCGATGGCTGGCACTACGCTCGCGCGACCGTCACGGTTCTCGCGCCGCCCCCCACCTGCTCCGTCACACTGACGACCAATCCCATTCCATACGGAAGCTCGACGACACTCACGTGGTCTTCCACCGACGCAACGACCATGTACATCAACAATATCGGGTATGTAAGCGCATCCGACTCCACTATCGTCGGCCCGTTAGCCGCGACCGATTACTCCTGCACCGCAACGGGGAGCGGATCGGGCGGATCACAAACTTATACGTCGGCGGGGACGTTTTCATTTACCGTGCCTTCCTCGTACGACACGCTCACCGCGTCGGTATGGGGTGGTGGTGGAAGTGGTTCAAGTTTTTTATCCGGACAAGGACAGGGCGGCAATGCCGGGGCGTCTTCATTTAATGGAATGGTGAGTGCGGGGGGAGGGTCCGGTGGAAACGGTCTTTCTGGCGGTACGGGTGGTAGTGCAAGTGGAGGTAGTGTAAATATAAACGGAAGTGCGGGAGCCGACATGTCTGATTCGGGTGATGGCGGAGCGGGCGGTTCGGCGCCCTCCGGTGGGGCGGGCGGCGGCGGATCAAATATGGCGGGCGGAATAAATAGCGGCTCACCGGGGGGCGTTCCCGGAGGCGCTGGCGGCGGCGGCGGCCGCGGCGCTGGCGGCGGGTCGGGTGCATATGCCGATAAAGCGTACGTCGGAACTCTCGCCGCTGGCAGTAGCGTGACTGTCGTTGTTGGTTCAGGTGGCACTGATCCCTCAGGTTACGGCGGCGCTGGCGCTGTGGGCCGTGTCTCTATCTCATGGACCGGTGGCACTTCGAGCGCATCGCAACAAGCCATCCTCAACGTCGGCCCCAACGCCGTGCTCTCGCAGAGCACGTCCTCCACCGATCCCTCCACCTCATACACGATCACGTGGAGCTCGAGCAACGCGTCTGCCTGCACCGTGTATGCAAAATCGCCCGGCGTCGCCACCTCGACCCAGTGGACAGGTATATCGGGCAGTCAGGCCACCACCTCCGCAATCGTCGGCACGCACACATGGCAAACATACTGCACCGGCTCCGGTCTCAATTCATCCGCATACGTGATACACACCGTCGCAAACGCATCCTGCACGCTCGATGGCACGACCGTTCCTGATGGCTCCTCCGCGACCTTCTATTCCGCACAAACAGCACCGGGAGGCTCCGTCTGTTCTTCAATATCGCAAACGCGCACCTGTTCCAACGGCACGCTGTCGGGCTCGTCTTCATATCAATACGCCTCTTGCTCCTGCACGCCCGCGACCGTGTACACCTGCGTCGATTCGCAAACGATCGCATCGACCACGACCACAACCACCTGCGCGACCGCAACTACCAACACCTCCTGCGTTGCACCCAGCTTCTGTTCCGCGGGTTCCCCCACCTGTAACTATCCGGCGCCATCGTTCACCCAATCAGGCAGCTACTCGGGCCACCTGCAGACGCGTCCGCGGGTCGTCTCCAAAGGAGGAACAACAAGGGTGTTCTGGAACATCGTCAACGTCTCGGACTGCACTGTTTCTGGCGGCGATGACAACTGGAGCGGCGCAGGCGCTGGCTGCGATGGTACGGCATGTACATCAGGTTCACCGGGGAAGACCTCAAGCGCCATCAACCAACGGACCAGATTCACGCTCTCCTGTACCGGGCTCGACGACTCTTCCATTTACGAAGCCGCGACCGTTGACATTGCGCCGGTGTTTCGGGAGCGGTGATGGGTCCCTCATCAACACAGCGAGGGTGAGAGGAACATGTTTTTCCGTCGTATACTGAAGACATGAATGTGACTAGGCCTCTCCTGTGGCTCGCCGTTCTCCTCGGCCTCCTCATCACACTTCTTGTCGTTGCCGGAGATATGGCGATGAAGAACATCGGCATGTTCGCACCGCGACAGGCAGAACAACCACTCGATCAAAATGGAGTCCGTATCCCGCCCCCACCACCCGCACCACGACCGGAGGACATGACCGCCGCGCAGAACCCCAAAGGTTTCCAACTCCTCGTATCATACGTGAACACGGGATTCGAGCCGAGAGAGGGCACTATTAAAGTAGACGACACGGTCCGCTTCGTGAACAACTCGACGGGACAAGTATGGATCGCTGCAAGCGGATCAAGTTTGTATCCTGCGGCGCAGAACGGCTGCGGCTCGAGCGCCTTGGATTCATGCCGCGCCCTCGATCCCGGAGAGTCCTGGGAATTTACCTTCACGAAGAAAGGCTCGTGGCGATTCGCCAACAATCTCGACAAGAGCGTGGACGGAGTCATCGTTGTCGTACAATGAAAAAATCTTTTCTCACGATCCTGTTCTTCCTCCTCCTGCCGCAGTCTGCGTTTGCGGGCATCGATTCCTTCTATGCGTCTCCGAATCCAGTCATGGTCAACGGATATTCCGTTCTCTACTGGAACATCACAAACATAGACGGAGGGTGTTATCTCTACGGCGGTCAATTCACTGACTACATAACGCAAGACACACCGTATTATCTATACAACGGCACGCCATCATGCCCTGTTTGGAGGCAGCAGTATGGAGGCTGCAGCGAACCCCCAACATGGCCCGGTGCACAAAACGACTGGACAAACTGGCTCTACTCCCCCGGCGACTATCCCTATACCCTTGGCTGCTATAGCAGTTCCGATGGCTGGCACTACGCTCGCGCGACCGTCACGGTTCTCGCGCCGCCCCCCACCTGCTCCGTCACACTGACGACCAATCCCATTCCATACGGAAGCTCGACGACACTCACGTGGTCTTCCACCGACGCAACGACCATGTACATCAACAATATCGGGTATGTAAGCGCATCCGACTCCACTATCGTCGGCCCGTTAGCCGCGACCGATTACTCCTGCACCGCAACGGGGAGCGGATCGGGCGGATCACAAACTTATACGTCGGCGGGGACGTTTTCATTTACCGTGCCTTCCTCGTACGACACGCTCACCGCGTCGGTATGGGGTGGTGGTGGAAGTGGTTCAAGTTTTTTATCCGGACAAGGACAGGGCGGCAATGCCGGGGCGTCTTCATTTAATGGAATGGTGAGTGCGGGGGGAGGGTCCGGTGGAAACGGTCTTTCTGGCGGTACGGGTGGTAGTGCAAGTGGAGGTAGTGTAAATATAAACGGAAGTGCGGGAGCCGACATGTCTGATTCGGGTGATGGCGGAGCGGGCGGTTCGGCGCCCTCCGGTGGGGCGGGCGGCGGCGGATCAAATATGGCGGGCGGAATAAATAGCGGCTCACCGGGGGGCGTTCCCGGAGGCGCTGGCGGCGGCGGCGGCCGCGGCGCTGGCGGCGGGTCGGGTGCATATGCCGATAAAGCGTACGTCGGAACTCTCGCCGCTGGCAGTAGCGTGACTGTCGTTGTTGGTTCAGGTGGCACTGATCCCTCAGGTTACGGCGGCGCTGGCGCTGTGGGCCGTGTCTCTATCTCATGGACCGGTGGCACTTCGAGCGCATCGCAACAAGCCATCCTCAACGTCGGCCCCAACGCCGTGCTCTCGCAGAGCACGTCCTCCACCGATCCCTCCACCTCATACACGATCACGTGGAGCTCGAGCAACGCGTCTGCCTGCACCGTGTATGCAAAATCGCCCGGCGTCGCCACCTCGACCCAGTGGACAGGTATATCGGGCAGTCAGGCCACCACCTCCGCAATCGTCGGCACGCACACATGGCAAACATACTGCACCGGCTCCGGTCTCAATTCATCCGCATACGTGATACACACCGTCGCAAACGCATCCTGCACGCTCGATGGCACGACCGTTCCTGATGGCTCCTCCGCGACCTTCTATTCCGCACAAACAGCACCGGGAGGCTCCGTCTGTTCTTCAATATCGCAAACGCGCACCTGTTCCAACGGCACGCTGTCGGGCTCGTCTTCATATCAATACGCCTCTTGCTCCTGCACGCCCGCGACCGTGTACACCTGCGTCGATTCGCAAACGATCGCATCGACCACGACCACAACCACCTGCGCGACCGCAACTACCAACACCTCCTGCGTTGCACCCAGCTTCTGTTCCGCGGGTTCCCCCACCTGTAACTATCCGGCGCCATCGTTCACCCAATCAGGCAGCTACTCGGGCCACCTGCAGACGCGTCCGCGGGTCGTCTCCAAAGGAGGAACAACAAGGGTGTTCTGGAACATCGTCAACGTCTCGGACTGCACTGTTTCTGGCGGCGATGACAACTGGAGCGGCGCAGGCGCTGGCTGCGATGGTACGGCATGTACATCAGGTTCACCGGGGAAGACCTCAAGCGCCATCAACCAACGGACCAGATTCACGCTCTCCTGTACCGGGCTCGACGACTCTTCCATTTACGAAGCCGCGACCGTTGACATTGCGCCGGTGTTTCGGGAGCGGTGATGCTCGGCAGCGCTCGCTCTGGGGCGGGAAATGTATAAAACTTGACGGCTCTCTGCCGTTTGTTAGTATGTGCCCACGCACGCTCCGTGCGTATTATTTTGCCTCAATTTTGGTTTCGTGCGGATTAGCGACCCGCCTTAAACGAATCAAAACGGCGGAAAAATATGCAGAGCACCGAAGCGATTCGCTTCACTCGCGTTGGCGTTAGAAATATTATCGTGGCTAGCGAGGATCCGAAGTGAAAGTTTACTTGCACTTCGTCCGAGCGAAGGCACGATATGAGGGCGATAGCCCGATTATTAGCTAATACAATTATTTGTATGGCAGCAGCAGAATTTAATCGCAACAAGCCGCACGTGAACGTCGGCACCATCGGTCACGTTGACCACGGCAAGACCACCTTGACCGCGGCCATTCTGAACGTCCTCTCAAAGGCGGGCAACGGCTACACCGCGACCGTGAAGGGAGTCGATGACATCGACAAGGCACCGGAAGAGAAGGCGCGTGGTATCACCATCTCACTCTCGCATTCCGAGTACGAGACACCGGCCCGTCACTATGCACACGTGGATGCGCCGGGTCACGCCGACTATATCAAGAACATGATCACGGGTGCCGCCCAGATGGACGGCGCCATCCTCGTCGTTGCCGCATCCGACGGCGTGATGCCCCAGACGCGCGAGCACATCCTCTTGGCCCGTCAGGTCGGCGTGCCAAAGGTCATCGTCTTCTTGAACAAGGTAGACCAAGTGGACGACAAAGACCTCATCGACCTCGTCGAAGAGGAAGTCCGCGAGCTTCTCGACAAGCAGGGCTTCGATGGCAAGAACACGCCAGTCATTCGCGGTTCGGGCTTGAAGGCGCTCGAAACTCCGGAACCGGGCAACGAATGGAGCGGCAAAGTGATGGAGCTCATCAAAGCACTCGATGAGTACATCCCGCAGCCAATCCGCGCTCTCGACAAGCCGTTCCTCATGCCGATCGAAGACGTGTTCTCGATCGAAGGCCGTGGCACCGTCGTCACAGGCCGCATTGAGCGCGGTGTCATCAAGGTAGGTGAGGAAATCGAGATCGTCGGTATCAAGGACACCGCCAAGACCACTGTCACCGGAGTTGAAATGTTCAACAAATCACTTCAGGAAGGTCAGGCCGGCGACAACGCAGGAGTTCTCCTGCGCGGTACCAAGAAAGAAGACGTGCACCGCGGACAGGTGCTCTGCAAGCCGGGTTCGGTGAAGCCTCACACGGAATTTGAGTCCGAGGTCTACATCCTGACCAAGGAGGAGGGTGGCCGTCACACGCCGTTCTTCACGGGCTACAAGCCGCAATTCTACGTCCGCACCACGGACGTCACCGGAGAGGTGACGCTCAAAGAGGGCGTGGAAATGGTCATGCCGGGCGACACCGTCACCTTCAAGGTGAAGCTGGTCGCTCCTATTGCCATGGAAGAGCAGATGCGTTTCGCTATCCGCGAAGGTGGTAAGACCGTGGGAGCAGGAGTTGTGACGAAAATCGTCGCATAAATCTCCGGCTTCCCAGATTCCGCACGGCGGAATCTGGATCAGTGTTGATGTCTGCGGCACTCTGCAGATATCAACCCGAGGTGTGGTCACCAAGATAGTTGCATAATTCCTTCTCCAAGGAACTGCAGAAAACCCGCCGCAAGGCGGGTTTTCTGGTGTCAGAAGCCAATCCACAACACCTCGCTTCCATTAGTTGTTCATGTACCAGTGCGATACTATCCCGCAATGCGGTTGTTCGAGGGCTTTTCGCTGAGAATTGTCAGTGGGCGGATTATAATTAACCAACGCTAGCAACCGATCATGCGCACAATACCAATTGTAGTCATAGGGATACTCATCGCACTGGGCGTCGGAACGGCATTTTTCACCCGCAACTCTATGCGTAGAGGGGACGGGGATGGAGCGATCACATCGAATGCATCGTCCGGTGCGCAGGCAATTGCACAGCCCAACGGACAAACGCCGTTGCGGGCGCCGCGCGAGGCCCCTGCGGGACAAAAGGAGTATCGCGACGAACATTACCGCTTCGCGCTTTTTTATCCGGACGACCTGACGGTGAAAATGTACGACGAAGGCGGCGGGGCATCGACCATCACGTTCCAAAATCCCACGGCGGCGCACGGCTTTCAGATATTCGTGGTGCCCTACGCGGGCACGCAAATATCCAACGCGCAGTTTAAAAAAGACGTGCCCTCGGGTGTGAGGCGGGGCGCCAAGGACGCTACCATCGACGGTGTGCTCGCGACCTCCTTCTACAGCAGCAACGCGCTATTGGGCGAGACGGCCGAAGCGTGGTTCATCAAAGGGGGATATTTGTTCGAGGTAACGACGCTGAAGCCACTCGATACATGGCTCGCCAACATCATGCAGTCGTGGATATTTATTTGAAGAAATAGTTTCTCTCGTCACTCATAACGTGTAAGCATTACCAAGCTCTGATCCTGCTTCGGGCTGAGGAATTCGACGACCCGAACCTACTTACACATGCCAAAGAGGGATAGGAAGAGCGAACAGGTTTTTTGCGGTGCGGATGCTTGCGGACGCGGCTCAAACCATGATGTCAGAGATTTCCAGATACTTTTGACGACCCGCAAAACGACCGCCTCACCCGGTACCTCTCCCGAACCTTTTGGAGTTTCTTGTGCAGCGATGTTTACATTGGTCGGAGGTCCGACGGGGCGGGCCGCGCCCGGTCCTTGCGGCGACACACTCTCCACGAGGCGGTTTATTTGTGCAACGGCTGGCGGTGGATTCGGGTGTGGAGAAGCCTCATCTTTCCGAACGATCTCATTGAGCTGAGCAATGTGCGAGCGTCGCACCGGAAGTTCCCCCTGGAGTGATACGATGGATGTCGTACATGTTTCATCACAGAGTCCCCCATTCAACGCGTCTTGTAGCGCGCCGATCTGTGCAACGACCGCTTCGTAACTTGCCTGCGCCTGTGCGAGTGCCGCTTTGTATTGGGACGGCGCTTTGGAAACGCGCGTCCACTGGCCACTGAAGTTGGCAAGGATCGAGTCGATGGTCGCCGCTTCACCGACATCCACGGCGGTCGCAAACTCGACCAACTCCACCCGCGGCCATCGGGGGCTCGATGTGCTTTGCGATGTCGTGGCACTTGCCTTTTCTTGCGAAGGCGGCGGCCCACTCTGTACTGCATCGCTCTGTAATTCCCCGACAAAATCAGGCGGTCCTCCCCGTGGCGATCGAAGATCGGGCGAGGTGACCGATGAAGAGCTTGCAGACGCATTACCGCGTAGGCCAAGCGGTGGCGTGCCAGTGACATTCTCTTGTCTGTTCGCAGTGGCAATGATAGTGCCCAGGGTGTCCGGTGGAGCAGTCGGATCAACATCGTATGATATGACGATCGGTCGCGTCGGTTTCGGAGCCGGAGGCGATAGTATGACCACCCGATCGTTTACGATGCCTACGGGGGCGGGGACGAATATTTGCATAACATTCGTTACTGTTTGAGAGGGGACAGAGAGAAGGTTGGAAAAGAGTGACGCGAGCGAGGAAGTGAATCCGCCTGGCTGCGGTGTGTTGTACGGGGGCGGAGGAGTATATTTCCCGAAGGTCGTCGGCTGCGAAGGATATGCGGAATAAAATTCCGACGGTCTCGCAGGAGCCGCGTATGGGCCTGTTGGCTGCAGGGTTGTAGGTGGGCCGAGAGCTGGTCCCGTGACCGCTTGAGTTCCAAGCGGGTTCGCTATGCTCGCACCGAATCCAGTGCCCGTTACTCCGGTGCCGCTGTAATTCGGCTGTGTCCACGAAGGAAGGGGAGTCTGCCCTAGCCCTGATTGAGGCGCTCCAGCAGTTGGTTGCGTTGGGGAAAATGCTCCGCCGACCCCGCTGCCTGCTGTACTGAGCGGCAAACTTGCTGCAGGTGCTGATGGAGGCTGCTGGGTGGAGGGCTGCGTCGCCACTGGCGCTGCTCCGCCGGTAGCTGGCCGAGAGCCGGCCATTAGCTTAGTAAGCTTCGCACAATCGATCGGATTCACCGCCAACGATGCGGCTGCCACCTGTGATTCCGGATTTCCCATAACTGTTTTCGGAATTGGTATCGGAGTAAAGTTTTTTTTACATGCGGGTACAACCGGGGGGAATGGTGGCTTTGGTAATGGGTTCGTAGCATCACAATTTGCCTGCGGGTTGACACAACCGCATGCGCCCGTTTTCGGGTTGCAACAGTACTTCACTTCCCCCGTTTCCTCGGGGGCTTTTATAATGACTTTACAGGTATTCGCCGCGAGTGTGCACGTCCTGGTCGGCTTAAGTCCCTCCGCGGTGACATCTATCGTGAGTGTTTCCCCGCCAACGCACTGCTCGTCGACCGAACTCACCGTCCCGCTTTCCGCTAACGAGGAAGACTCGGGGGCACTCGCTGCTGTTTGCGCGAGAAGCGCCGACTTTGGAATTGGGGGCTGGACAAATGTGGAAGGGTTGGAATATGTTCGAGCGTCGAGATACAAAATGACGCAAGGGATAGCTACGAGTGCAAGGATCGCTAACCCTCTGCCAATCATAAGAGCATGATAGCAGCTTCATCAAATCTTGCTTCCCCTATCGTGTATAGTGGATGCAGACGAGTATCCCGCCGACTTGCAATATTTACAATATGTGATATAATGTCACTCGTTAGTAATGCAAGCTCTTTTTAGGTTCCTCAATATCGCACGGGGTTTTCCGCACAGAACACTGAAGAGTGTTTTTTGCGGAGAACCCCAGCCATCAGGCGCGGGCAACCTCTCCAAGGAGGATACCTTGAAGAAAATCCTTGCCATCGCGGCCATGATGGCCGCACTCAGCACCCCGGCGTTGGCCCAGAGTGCGGACTTGTGGCCGCCAGCGATGACCGTCGAGATCGACGGCGCCAAATGCCTGCGCCCCGACGTCGGGGCAACCCACGCCTGGTGCCCACGCGTCGGCCGGGTCGCCGTCAAGGCGTGTTACGCGCCGGGCAGTATCAGCGGCAAGCTGGTCTGCAGCCGCCAGGTCATTGTTCGCATCTATCCCCAGTGATGCGGAGTGCGCGTAGGGGAATGGGCCGGTGTCTTCTGCAGACGACCGGCCCCCACTTTTTATGCAACCAGTGATTTCGCGAAGAAATTTGGGTCGCGGAAATATGGATGTCCGACATCCATAACACCAACACGATCATGGTCGTGACGCGACATCTTTCCTTTTGATAAAAAAGTGGCATATTCCTCTTTAGGACAGATGAAGTCGCCGAGTGGTTCGGCGATAACGTCCTAAAGGGAACGAAAGGAGTCTCGTCATGAGATTCGCCATAACAGTAGCGATGTTCTCGATGCTTGCGATTACACCACCTGCTCTCGCACAGACCAGCGATTGGTCTCGGTGCTACACGGGAGAAGGGAGGGTCGTCGACTTCAAGCGCGACTACATCAATGCCGATACGGTCGTTAGCGCCTGCACCCGGATCATCAACAATACCCGGGAGTCGGCGAGTAATCGCGCAAATGCATATGAACGTCGCGGCGTCGCTCGCGCGGAAAAAGGAGAGGCAAGTCTCGCATTAGCCGACTACAACAGCGCGCTTCGACTCAACGCGAACAGTCCGAGCGCGCTCGTCAACCGCGGGCGCATTTACCTGAAAAGGGGAGAGTACGATGCCGCTCTTACCGATTTCGACCGGGCGATCCGGCTCGATTCTGGTAACCCGGTTGCATACGTCAATCGCGCGGTCGTGCGGGAGAATAAGAGAGACTTCGACCTCGCGATTCACGATTACACACGAGTCATCGAGCTCTTTCCGGAGTTCGCGATCGCTCATGCTGGTCGGGCCAACGTGCGGTATCACAAAGGCGAGTTCGACAAAGCACTTCCTGATATCGAACGAGCCTTGCAGCTCGGCGACAGCAGATCCTTCACGTACAACATCCGCGGGCTCTTAATGCAACGGCAAAATCGCATCGAAGACGCAATGGCCGACTACACAACGGCCATTCAACTCGATCCGAACCACTTCTACCCGCTACGCAATCGGGCGGAGATCTACAACGCCAGAGGGCAGCACGACCTCGCGCTCGCAGACCTTGAAAGAGCCGTCGCGCTCGATCCCACGGAGGCTCTGAGCTACTTCAAACGAGCCTACACGTGGGAGAAGAAGGGGGATGACGATAAGGCGATCGCCGACTACACGAGGGCGATCCAACTCAATTCGCAGTATGAGGACGCTTACTACAATCGCGGGGTGAGCCACCAAAAGAAGGGCGATTACGATACGGCCATCGCCGACTACACAAAAGCGATCCATATCAACGCGAACTACGTCGGTGCGTACACGGCGAGAGCGGCCCTCTTTGAGTTCAAGAAACAGTGGGCCGTTGCTGCGCTCGATCGTGCAGAAATCGTTCGTATTCAGCGGAACAACCCCGACGCGTGGAACGCACTCTGCTGGGCTCAGGCGATCGCCGGACAGCTTGCTCCGGCGCTTGTCTCGTGTACCGAGTCGCTCAGGCTCGCCCCCGACAGAGCCTACGTCATCGACAGTCGCGGGCTTGCCTACCTAAAGATGGGTGAGTTCGATAAGGCGATCGCCGACTACACAAGGGCGGTCGAGCTCCAACCAAAAATGGCCATCTCGTATTACGGCCGCGGCATAGCCCGTGGCAAGCAGGGCGACACTGTCGGACGTGACGCAGATTTCGCCACTGCACTGGCACTTTACGCAAATGTCGCGAAGGACTTCGAAGATTACCTCGCACGGTAGTTTGTCATTCACGGATGCAGCCCACCTTTCCGACGGCAGTCAGGGAGGTGGGTTTCTTTTTACGGAAATATTTGATGTGCATTACGCGCTTCGCAGCGGACTTAAAGTGTTTGAAAAAAGTAAACGTCGTTGTAGAGTCTTCGAGATGGTTCTGTGCGACAGAACCGAAATGAGGGAGAGACCCATGTTTCTTGAGCTGCTCTTTGGTTTTCCGGGTGACCTAACGTATCGCCCGGTCGTCAAGCCACCGCAGGCGGTGCATCGTACGCATCGCGCAAAGACGAAGCGACCAACGAACAAAAAGGTCGCGGTTCGGCATAACAAAGTGCCGTTGCCGATCGCGCGCCCTGCGGAGGCGAACCTGCCGCCAGTGCGCGTGCGCTACACGCCGAACATCAACTGGGCGGGAAAGTACGCCCTGCCGCCGTATTGGGTCCAGATCTGGGCCTACGTGGGCTAGTCGGCTTGCCCCCTGTCGAACGACAATCCCTGGCAAGAGTTAAGCGCTCCGCGAAACATCGGGGCGTTTTTTTATGGACTTTTATGCCAGCGGAAATTCCGCAAAAAAGTGCGAGCCGCTGCCGGGGCCGCTCGAGCGCGCCCAGATGCGGCCGCCATGACCGTCCACGACTTGTTTTGCAACGAACAGTCCATAGCCGGTGGATTCGGGATTTATCTCTTTTGAATGTGTGCCGTGTCCTCCCTGTTTGAAAAGTTTGTCAATATCATTCGCTACGATGCCAACTCCCGTGTCGGCGACACACAGTCGCGCCGCGTTCTCGGTGCAGCTCAATGATATCTCGATGTGTCCGGCTGGCTTGTAGCGCAGAGCGTTTTCAAGAAAATTGCGGAGTACATGCTGCCGGATCTTCTCTTCATCACCCTCGATCATGCACAGGGGGTCGATGAAGGTGGTGAGCGCGAGCCCTTTGCCTTCTATGCGGGATCGGAATGTTTCCACCGCACGGCGCACGGTCGCGGAGAGATCAAAACGCTTTTTCTCGAATCGCATACCGCCGCGTGAAAGATCGGAGTTGTCGAGGATGGACATGACCGTTTCTACGCCTTGCTGCGAGTCGGCGAGCGCGCGATGAGCCATCGTGTCGAGCGGCGCGGGGATGGAACCGAAGTCTCCCTCTACGATCGATGCGAACGCTGCCTTGCTTTTGGCGAGGTGCCCCTTCACCTCATGGCTCAGGAAGTGCAGAAGCTCGCGCTGTTTGCGCGCCGTTTCCTTGAGCTCGCCGTAGCGATCGTCCTGTTTCAATATCACGGCCGCGATGTATTCAGGATCGGGAATGCCCGCAATGTTCACGGGCTCCTGTTCTTCGTGCACGCTGATTTCAAGGGAACCGTAATTGAAGTACGATTCAAAGATGTTTCGAAAGCGGACATTCACACGCCGCACATCGGAGATATACCACTGACGGACGGAACGCTGCGTGAAATTGATCTGTGCTGTGTAGAAAACACGACGATCGGTCACGACGAGCATGTCGAGGTAGTAATTCGTCCACTGGATCGCAAGTATCGTCCAGAGGATGAGAAAACTCAGCGGCACGAGGAACGTAACGATGGCGTGTACCGATGCATCGGCCTGCGAAAGGGGCAGGTCGCGAAAGAGAAAAAGGAGCCACAGGATGACGAAGCCGGGTACGAGCGTGAGAACGGCATCGCCAAAAAGCGACACCCAGTGTTTGTGTACCACGAGCAGCATCTGTTCGTCCTCCGGGTTCATATCGGTCATAGGGGAAGAAAGAACATGAGGAGAAGAAATGCGATACAGCCAAGCGCGTACACCGCGGTGGCCCTGATGGCGACAGAGCGTCTCATGGCGGAGTGACTCCAGAAATACCAGAAGACGAAACAGAAAAAGAGCACGAAGACACATTCGACCGCAAAAAGGACCCACCCCAACTCGATCATAGTGTCAGTATGTGGCCGCTTCAGCGTGCTGGCAACGGAGGGCTGTGAGTCCCGCCGCGCGCTATTGCACATTTTAGGCGGATAGTGCATACTCTGCGGGTTCTATGACAGCGGAAGAGATAGTCAAGAAAGCGAGAAAACCTCGCACACGTGCCTCGGCCCAGGGCCGATCCGCCTTGGGCGGGAAACCGGCAGGTGACTCTTCTGTTGCCCCCTCCCGTTCGAAGAAATCCGGCGGCCCCAGCCGACTGCGCATCCGCGTGCGCGCCTATGAACACGGAGTTCTCGACGGCGCGGTGAAGCAGATCATCGATGTCGCCGCCCGCCACAATGCCGAAGTCATCGGGCCGGTGCCGCTCCCAATAGACATCAAGAAATACACGGTCAATCGCGCCGCATTCATCGACAAAGATTCCCGCGAACAATTTGAGATGAGAATTCATAAAAGAATGATAGACATCCTCAATCCTGAACCTAAAGTTATTGAAGCGCTCACCAATATCGACCTTCCATCCGGCGTTTCAATTGATGTAAAGATGATGTGATTCACTTGATTCCATCCAATGGAATCAAGTGAATCACGCCGCATTCTTCCAAAGAATACGGCGTAAACAAATCTGTTCCATCCAATGGAATCAAGTGAATCACGCCGCATTCTTCCAAAGAATACGGCGT
>ERZ1292632.2271-Hain-H43-01um-R2-2271-length-16374-cov-5_pt1 | contig 16374 bp, 26 predicted proteins | sample MGYA00564407_ERZ1292632 | MGnify/ENA primary metagenome ERZ1292632 (study PRJEB36523, sample SAMEA6512637) | groundwater metagenome | collected 2019-01-08 | study: AquaDiva: Metagenomics assemblies of 32 groundwater samples | reverse complement strand
TTGGTGAATCTCGGAGAACTCGGTATAAACTGCCCCCCTCAAGTGGAAGAACTTCCCGTAAACGCGGGTTTCTCTCACATCCTCGGAAAGCGATTCCTCGAAGTCCTGGATGGCGGACTCACTTAAAATCTTGTTACCCTTGATGTCAAAGAGGTTGTCACGCATGATGGCTGTAATAATGTCGATCTTCTTTCCATCGGCCTTATCGACCAAATCCTCTTTCATCCAGGGTTCGATTAAAGGGGTAAAGGTGATAACCCCAATCCCGGACCGATCGACGAGACCTCTCTTAATGGCTTCAAACTTCCTTTTCCTCTGAGGTTCATCCCCCCAGAAGAAATCCCAGTCAGCGCCTTCAAAAGCCATGTCATCCTGCTCGGAAGTCAAGAAGTCGACGGTAGAGCCGTCCTTACACTTGATTCGGTTTAAGTAACCCCCGGTAATACGACGAACATCATCAATGTAATCCCGAGGTAAAAACTCCATAATCTTGGGTTCCACGACTTTTTCAATGATCTGATTTTCAAGACACACCACAACCGCTTTGATAGGTTTAAAAAACCTTCTTTTCTGAGAAAACCACGGGGGATACTTCCGGGTGAGATGATAGGCGAGCTCTGCCGCCCCAAAGGTAGACTTCCCAATACGATTAGCCCCGCAAAGAAGAATCAAATTGGCATCAGACTGATGAGCTTTAAGCTGGTGCTTATTCGGAGTGTAGTAAGAAAGCCCTGAAGCTTTAATCCTAGCGGCCTGAACTTGATCCAAGGTCTCAAGTTCAAAAAGCATTTCCTTCTCGGTGAGAGAGTCTCTATCCATAAAACCCAATATACACGAGAAGAAAGATCCTGCACTTGCCCCCCTTAAAGAAAACATCCCTTGGGACTCATAACATCCCTAAGCCCTACCCCCTAGTCTCTCATTACAGCCACAAGGTTAAATGATTCCCAAAAACCCACACGGAGTGCCATCTCAAGTCAATTGACTCAAGTGGGGACAGGGGGAGATGGGTAGGATGACATGAGATGAGGTATGGGAGAGGGGGATATATAAGTATAAAAATAAATTGTTGGGAGTCACATCGAATAGGTGGCAGGGGGTATACATTCACTCATTTCTTTACAATAATTCCAAAGACAAGCTGAGTATTCATGCATACATATACATAACCCCTTTGATACCATATAGATAACAGTTAGACGATACTTGACATAATTATTATTATAAGACATTAGACTTGGGTTTTTACGGCATTCCTATATAATTTATTTTGTCGGATTGAGATATATCCCATCCCACAATTTTCATTTTGCTTTCAAGCTGCCTTCAATTTAATCTAATTTTCAATTCCAATCTAGTCTATAACCGTTTGAGATAGTGATAGAGAGATGCGCTACTCGTCCGCTCTTCTTTCTCGTGCGGGGTTTTTTCGCTCTCATTCCCTCTCTTGGCGTCTATTTCTCATTTTATTCTATTTTGAAATACCAGCTGTAGTTTTTATCTATTAACACACACAAATAATTATTTTTATTTTTATTAAAAAAAAGTATTGACAATGCCAGAAAGCTGGCGTATTATTCTCTCATGGACACAAAACCACTTGCAAACATAACCAAGAAATTAAGACCAAAAGAGAAATTCACTCTGTATATTGACGCGGAGATGAAAAAGAAAGCAAAGAAAATGGCCATCGATCACAACGTGACGTTTGGGGAATTCATGGAAGGGGCGATTAATTTGCTGTTTGAGAAGATTGAGGGAGCAAGCAAGCCTAAGAGATAATTTTTTTATTTTACTTGCCAGAATTCTGGCATTAGTGTATACTGTGGTTAGGTAGCAAGAAAAGACAAACTAAAATAGGAGATAATAAAATGAAAGCAACCAAGGGAGATACTAAAATGAAAACAAAGACAATCAACGTGTATTCGGTGAATGAGCTCTCGGACAAGGCCAAGCAAAGAGCATTCGAAAAATGGTGTCAAGAAGACGATTATCCTTGGAACGAAGAAAACAGCAAGGCTCTTCGGAAATTTGAAGAGATATTTCCAGTCGATGTTAGGGATTTCGAGTACGGGTACAGAAAAAACATAGATTGGAAGTATACCGGCGAAGAGAATATCGGGGAATTGAATGGCTCTAGGCTGGCGACGTACATTCAAAATCACTATGGAAGCGCGCTATTCAGGCCAAAATACATCGGCCACCTTGAGGGGAAGCCGAAATTCACGCCGGTCTATTCCAGAGTCCAAAAAGAAAACTCGTGTGTTTTGACTGGTTACTACATAGACAACTCTATTCTTGGGCCGATTTATGAATTCCTAAAAAAACCCACAAACACCACGTTTAAAGACTTGCTAGGGGATTGCCTAGAGTCTTGGTTATCCGCCTGCGAGAATGACTATGAGGGGTATTTTAGCCTTGAATCATTTTTGGATCATGCAGAAGCAAACGAATACGAATTTGATGTAGACGGGAATAGAATTTAACTAACAAAAACGGAGGGTTTTAAACATGAAAACCAAAGTGGACTTGAAAACCAAGGCGTTAGCGGAGTATCTAGGGATTAAAACAAACGAAGTGATTGAAGAAATGGGGAATTACAGCGCGGACGGGGCAGAATATAGCGTTTATACCGATGACGAGGCGGACGCTAGCGCCAAAGAATCAATCTTAGAAAGCGCGTGGGCGTTTAACAAGAATTTTCTGAATGCGCATAGTAAAGCCATAGCAGAGATTGACGAAAAAACCTATAGCAAACTCCAAGAGGGATGTGAGTCAATCAATCAGGCGGTTTTGGCAATGATTGACGATAAAGAGCATTTTATTGAAGACGCTATAGGGTGCGACGGAAGAGGGCATTTTATCTCTCACTATGACGGGGAGGAAAACGAGCAAAACGGGTTTTATATCTACCGCACAAATTAACCGCCCATTTTGGGCATGATGAAAGGAGCAATGACAATGAAAAACACAAAGCATATTCACGAGTACACCACACAAAAAAGCGGAATTAAAACTTGTCCATGTGGCAGATTCCAACACAAAGAAGGCGGGGAAGCAATTGTAGAGCAAAGGCAATCAAAACATACACCGACGCCGTGGAAAATAAGTAAATATCAGGACTCATTGCGGACACGCATTGACGGTAAAGCTAACGATTATAAAGTAGCTGATACCGTTTACCCTGATGATGCCTCTTTCATTGTGAGGGCGTGTAACTCCTACGAAGCTTTGGTGAATGCCCTAAGCACCATAAGAAAACACGCTCACGAAGCCACGCCATTGCTTTATGAGGCATGTTTTGGCTTGATAGTTTTGACTGCTGACGAAGCTCTTAAACAAGCAAAGGGGGAATAGATGAAAAAATTAGATCAAAGCGGGCGGTGTCCGGCGTGTAAGATAAAGCCCTTAACATACAAGAGGGAGAAACGGAGGGTAAAAAAATGAGAGCGACAAGCGGGAATTTAAGGATAGATCAAGGATATAAACTTAAGGATTGCGAATACCATGGAAAATTTATGGAGGGAGGGGTTGCCGAGACTTGCCAAAATTGCGGCCTCATTATAACCAACGTGGCGGTAGTCGAGGGGCAATCCGATAGAATATTGTATAGAATTGGATTGGATTGCGCTTCGACACTAACGAGCATTGCGCCTAGTGAGATTGCGGAGGCTAAAAAGAAGCTTGCAAGGCGGGCGAAATTCCTAAAATTCCTTAAAACGGAAGCAAAATCAATTGTAGTAAGGCCTTCGGGGTGTGCGTGGGTTTATACGACAGTGGTTGAAGAATGGGAGAGCTCCTGGAAATATAGGACGGATGCGGATTATAACATGGCGACGTTTAGGGCAAGCGGATTGCCAATCTTATTTGACACTGAATAGACCAGCGCCGCTATTTTTTTATCTCTCTTGCCAGAAAGATGTCTTTCTGGTATAAACTTAACCGACGGTCAGTAAAGGATTCACTAAAATGACAACACTAATAGACAATAACAAACAAACATTATCATGGGAGGCGGAAATGGGCTTTGAGGAGTTTAGGAAAAAGTATGAGCTTGAGTTGGCCGTGGATTATGCGGGGCGGGTTTTTCCCGATATTTTTGAAGAGTTCTGGCTTGAATTTGTGCCTTTATCCCATGATTTAAGGGCGCAAAGCTTGGAGGACTTGGACTGGGAGAGGCTTCAGGTATTCATGCGGTGGTTTGAGGGGAGCCGTTATTATCCTACCTTTGTGGGGCATCTTGAAAAGCAGTTTATCGAGACTCTCACGGGGCGCTTTGCGCTTGTTTATGATGCCGTTCAAACTGAATGATATTAAATAAAAATTGACAACACTAATCGTTAGTAATAGACTTTCCGTTGGTATATACCCCACCATTATTTTGGGGGTTTGACGCTAACAGAAAGGGAGACCATGAGACCGAAACAGTACGAGCCCATAATGGAAAAGGCCACTGTAGAAAAAAAAATACGCCTTCCCTATTTAATGGCTAAGGAGATTGATTCCTTGATCGCTGGGGGGGAGTACAAATATCTATCTGACTTTGTGCGGGTGGCGATTAATGACAAATTAAAAACAAGAAAGGCGAGGGCAAAACTTGTCAACGGCAAATAATCGAGTGGGGGGGGGCGTGAGCAATCAAGTTATTCACTTAAACTCAAAGAATACGCTAACGGCGCAATTTGCCAAGTGGATTTATGAATACACCAAAGAGGGGAAATTAGCATCAAAGCTTCAGTGTGCTAAGACAATCTCAAGGCTTAAAGAGGGGGAGGAGGTAAACGAGTTAGACGTGACAAGGTATATCAGTCTCGCACGTATCTACTGCGAAGGGAATTTAAATTGTAGTTTGTGGAATGTTAGGGGGGAAGGGTGGAGGGTAGGAACTAAGTTTGAAACGGCAATGACGTATGTTCAGTGTGCTAGAAAGACCATTGCGTGGGCATACCGCACCCAAAACCTATCTACCATTGTGGAGCGTAAATACATTCCTGAAGCGATCAAGGCGGTCTTGAGCAAAGCCGAGAGCGGGATTAACAAAACAGCAAATTCACGTCAAAGCTATGTGGAAGCGGTGACTAAGTATTTGCTAGAGAAGAAAAAAGAAGAGGGAGAAAATGAAAAGATTCTTGAATTACCGGCAAAGAAATAAAATTCTGATCGAAAAGAAGTTGGATTTGCGTGTGTGCGGTCGATGCAGGAACGAGTTTCCGACAACAGAATTTAATAAAAATCCTAAAAGACCTGGGGGCTATTATAGTCTTTGCAAAAAGTGTATCGTGAAGTGGAACCGCCGAGTTAAAAAAATCATGGTGGCGGGGGTAAAAACCTTATCCCAAAAAAAACTCTATAACGGCGCAACTGACATAAGCATTCTTAAAGACATGCCAAAATTTTCTAGCACAGGCTTTTCTTTGAGAGAGGCTAAACGACTTTTTGCGGCATTGCAAGAATGGATTTCTTGGAGGGGAGAAAAAAAACAGGCAGATTTATTCAAGGAATATCTCCCCAATCATAGCTATTCCAGATGTATACAAGTAAAAACAGAGCTGGTAAAAGCGGCACAGGCTGGAATGACCCTTGAAGAGTATTTCTTGAAAAATAGGCCCTTTAGAGTCGGAAAAAAAATACTAGCGGGAGGTAAAAAACCTTGAAAGGGTTATTAGAGCAAAATCCGCCAGAGGCTTTCGGGAAGGGGCTTCTTAACCCCAAAGAAATCTCCGCTTATTTGAGGATTCATACCATGACAGTTTATAGGCTTGCCAAAGAGGGCAAGCTTCCCATGGTTAAGGTAGGAGGACGGTGGAGAGCGAAACAGGAGCATATTGCAAAAATAGGGGAACACTACAATGGGCGAGCGAATGGCGATACAAACTAAAAAAACTTGGGAAGAAAAATTAAATGAGTGTGTCCACCCCGCTGTAACGTGTGTAGTTATGTGTTCGATTATAATCATTAACTGGTCTTTGCTTCCGTCGCTGGTGTCGGCTAGTTTGAATGGTGTAATTCTTATGTTTCAACTTTATTTGATTGGATTTTCTAGGGGAAAAATTGCTGGCATGGGATGGGTGCTTAAAGCGTGGGAGATTTCGGAAGAGAAGAGAATAGCACTTTCCAAGGTTTCCAAGAATGTGCCAAATTAAGAAGCTATTTTATTGGGTTGCTGGGGTTTTCTGGATTTTCTCTTATGGAAATAAAATTGAGAGAGACTTGAAAAAGGATAAATAATGGCCGTCTTTACCCGTGGTAAGAAGTATTGGATTTGCTACACCCACAACAAACGCCAAATCAAAGAACCCACCGGAATCATCAATAATGGCACTGACAAAAACCGCAAGCTTGCCGAAGCGATGTATTTCAAACGCGACATTGAAATCCGTGAAGGCAAATTCTTTGAGAAGAAGAAAAATTCAGATTTAAGCCTGGAAGAGTTTTCAAGAATCTATACCCAACGTCATGTCATACCATCCCACAGCCAAGGCTCGTGGAAAATTACCAAAAATAAGTTTGATGTTTTGCTTAGGTCGTCGCTTGGAAAGTTTACGCTGGAACAAATAACCCAACCCGACATTGAAAACTTTATTGCCGAGCGCTTGGAAGCGGGCAATAAACAGTCAACCGCAAACCGTTATATTCAGCTTCTTAAAACCATGTACCACAGGGCCAACGACTGGGGTATTACTTCGCACAACCCCACCATTAAAATAAAAAAGTTTAGTGAAAAAAAGTTTATCAGGGAAAGAATACTGACCGAATCTGAACTCGCCAGGCTCATAGAAAATACTGCCCACAACCAAGACTTGATGGATGCAACCCTCATTCTACTGAATACCGGCTTACGCAAAAGCGAGCTTTTGTACCGCAAATGGGCTGAAATTGATTTTGACAATGGGGTTATTAGAGTGGATAAACGAAAGAACGATAAACCGCTTTACGCCCCCATGAATCAGGTGGTCAAAGACATTCTCCTAAAGCGGCGTTTGAGAAAAGGGGGGGACATCTATGTTTTTCAAAGCAGGCGCTCCAAGACGCCCAAGCCTTATCACTATAGGGGGGCTTTTGAAGCCGCTAGAAAGAGAGCAAATCTCCTTGACTTGCGTATCCATGATTTGAGACACTGTTTTGCATCCTACTTAGCCATGCAGGGGACCGATATAGGCATGATTAAAGAGCTTTTGGGCCATGAAGAAATCTCTATGAGCTTACGTTACACCAAATACTTTCCCATGAAAAAACTTGAAGCCGTGCGCCTCCTTGAAAAAATCTCTATCCCAATTTTAGCACAACCCTCAAAATCACAAAAAGAACAAGAAATAAATAATCTCATAAGTCAATTAAATGAAACGACTTAAATAAAAAGCGGAAGTGGCGGAATTGGCATACGCGCTAGTCTCAGAATCCGGTGAATTCATTTTTGAATTGTTTTTATTAATTACGTAAGTAATTAGTTTGTATTTAGTTAGATAAATTTACACTTTTAACTGATTTTCTTTGTTGTATTCAATTTTGAAGTAGGTTTAGCACAATTTTAGAACAATCAAATAGATTCCACGTGGAAAGAATAATTGAGAAAGGAATTTTAAAGCCATGACCCCTCCAATGACTGCCGAGCAGATCGCCAATGAGTGTTGGGAGAAAACCAGATTTGGTGTTTCACACTCTACTTTTTTAAAAGTGGTCAGGGAAGCCCTCCTCTCCTTCACCTCCTCCGAGTCGAGAGAGCTGGTTGAGGCGTTGGAGAAGTGCCTGGCGAAGATGCAAAGCCCCTATCTGGACGGCCCAAGTACGAAGCTCAAAGGCGTTGTTGAAGCGGCACTCGCCAACCACCGAGCAAAATATCCGAAGGAGAATCCATCGAGCAAAATATCCGAAGGAGAATCCATGACCCCCCACTCTCAAGAGAGGACGACAAGGGAAATTGCTAAAGAAATAGAGCATCTAGCTTCTGATGAAATAGCAGAAGCTGTAGAAAAAGCCCTCGACACCGAACGCAACCTCCAAGCCTCCCAGCAAAGAAAGATTGAAGTGCTAGAGGGGGAGATTGAAAGACTTCAGGCCGAGCGTGACGCCTTCCAAACTCAAGCTGGTGCTAGGAAGAAGGAGTGTTTTGAGATAAGGGCTGAGAATGTCAAGTTGAGGGAAGTCCTTAAAAATATATCAGAAACTCTTTATGAGCCTGATTCAGCAATTATGGCTCAAGAAGCAATCCACACTCCCCATAAGACTGAGAGCTTGGATTTGGCAGAGAAGGATTTAAAACAAAGGCTAAGAGATTTAGTTTTGGATGATGTTCCTCACCAGTATCAAGGGCGTTTATTGGAGGCTTTAAAGTGAGTGTATGCACAGATAAATGCTGGACACCTATAAAATGTCCCGATTGTGGATGTTCAATGCCACCTGCTGGACGCAGTGCGCCATTCGGAAGCCAATGTGCCTGTTCTGAAAATTACCAACACACAGCAATAAACACTCGTCATCTTTGGAATGAGCATGATTCAGACAGGATTTATAGAGACCCCGAAGGATGGGCAGAACACCTTAAAAACTGTGTGTTGTGTGCGGAAGGGTAGTTAAACCTTGAAGGACTCACCAGAACCCTCCGGCAACTACTGCAAAGAGCCTAGTTGTAAAGGAGATCATTGAGGGGATGAAAATGTTCTTTGTTGTTTTCACAGCTTTCTTCTTAGGAGCTTCATGCGGGATTAGAATCTGTAGATACATTTATAAGAGGTATTCCAGATGACTACCTTCTGTAAATACTGCGGGGATGATGATTGTAGTGACGGAGATTATTGTGGAGGAAGGAGTTGGGTGAGAGATGAAGAAGCTAAAGCCGATTATTGCGGTAGCGAAGTTGAACAAAGGCCAAATTAACCCTTTGGACATTTTAAGACTTGGGCCACATAGTTATTCAACTAAGCCAGTCCTTGGGGGTTGCCACAGTAGGTGAGACCCCTACCGTCAGTCTAAATTTTAACTTGGAGCTTATAAAATGAACTTCCATATTCCGCTGTGGTTACTTTTAATTGCCCCAATAATAGTCGTTTCAATATTTGGCTTATTTTTCCTATGGATTCATGGAGCGTCGAAAGGATGGTGGAGCATTAAATGACCCCATCACAAAAACACTTGGAGAAGGCGAGAGAAATTATGAGAATTTCATTGCCTATTGGAGAATTGGATAATTACAAGGATTCCAGAAAGCTTCTATACGGGATTGCCCACGCCCTCGATCAAGTCAGGGAAGAGACGTTGGAAGAGGCGGCAAAGAAGTCCGAAGCCTTTAATCTCTTGTCTGATTGCAATTGTGAGAGAGCTAATAAAATAGCCCAAGCAATCCGCTCATTATGGAAATAAAAAAATGCCGTAGATGCAAAGAGGAAAAGAAAATTATTGGATTTGGTTACTGTATAGAATGTGCCAAAGCGCTAGGAGCCGTTTTTACAGAAGAATTTGAAGAGTCTTTAAAAACCACTCAAGTCACCCGCCAATTATAAACAAAACTCTTAAACTTACCCTTTATTCAAGACAATCGTCATTTCTTCCATATTGAGTTTTTTAAACTTTAATTCGTAGGCGTGTTGTATATTTTTTAATGGTTCTAGTTCTATCTGAGATTTAAATGCTTCTTTCTGAGAGCGCGGGCCTTCAATCTCTTCAGGGGTGTAGCCCGCCCGCTTTTTTTCCCGCTTAATCAAATAGCTTGAAATTGGAGCAGAAGCTAGATTTAGCTTCTTCTCAACGTTGAATGCCGTTGCAAGTTCCATGTACCGGAGTTTGCCTGCATACCAGCGCCAAACAGCGCTTGTGTCTGAGCCGATTCTTCGGTTAATTTCAGCCCTAGTTAAGCCGGTCGAGTCAAAAACCTGCTTCAAAAGCACTGCGAGTTCGGCGCCTTCCTCTTCCTTCTTTTTCTTGATTGATTCTCTATCCATGACCCCATTTTATGGTGGGGGGGGTATTATTGTCAAGACTTAAATTTTTATGTGCAATTTAAGCTTTTCTGTGCATTTCTAAAAAAAACTTGACTAATGGTGAAATAAAATTGTACCATTGGTGAATTAAATTACACTAATGGTGAAATTGCCCTCATGGAGAAAATAAAGTGCCTATCGAAGTCATTAAGAAAAGGAAATTCAATGGAAAAGTTTTCCACAAAAGACGGTTGGATTTGGGTCTATCCCTCAAAGAGGTTGCCAAAAAAACTAAAAGAAGTTCTGGTGCGGTATCGTTCTGGGAAACAGAAAAGTGCAACCCAAACCCCAAGTCCGCTTTCTTACTTGCTAAAGCTTTGGGCGTGAAAGTAGAAGACCTTTTTTATGCCGATTGAGCAGTGCAACAACATCAAAAGAAAAGGCTACCAGAAAGCCGACGGGCGGGAAGTCCAGGAAAAGCTTTGTGAAGGCCAAGTGACATTGAAAAATTCAATTGATGAACGCTTCTTGATGGGAAGTTGTCCAAGGTGCGGCGTTATTAAAACATCTCCAAAGAAAAAATGGCAAACAAAAAAAACCAAATAGAAATCACGGTCTCCGCATCAGGCAAGATTCCACGTAGAAGTTTCGAGAATTATTCACCCATGTTTGTAGTGAAGGAAACGATCTCCGGGGGGATGACCGACGAGGAAAGAATCATCCGTCAGAAGACACTTTACGCGCAGTGTGAAACGCTTTTCACCAATATCCGTGAATCCATCAAGCTTGAGGAACTCCAAGAAACCTACAAAAATCTCCGCTTCACCGCTAACCCTGAAAATGGCCGCAAATATCCCCACGTCACGGACATCCTCTACTGGGATGCGGAGTTTTATATCTCAGACACGGAGCTTTCTCAGTACGGGGCGCGGGGATCGGCTATTCATGCCATGATCGAGAATTGGATTGTTACCAAACAGTGGGATGAGAAGGTTATCAACAAACGCGACCTAATCCTTCTTAAAACGGGGTCTCTAAGACTCTACGATACCCTGGACCACATCAATTTCTTGGGGTTCATGGAAAAGTATGGCAAAGACATCACCTTTGGGGAAGGGGAGTATCTGGCGTTCAACCACCGTCATTTTTACTGCGGTAGTCCGGACAGGGAGGGAACCTACCAAGGCAGACCCGCGCTCTTTGACTTTAAAACAAGGGAGGCTAAAGCAGACGACTTTAAACAAATAGCAATGTATCTAAACTTAGATAAACCAAACCTATTCAATATAAAGGAAAGCAAAGGAATAATGGTCGTAATACCCTTAAATCCCGACAACAAGTCCGGATTCGGAAAACCTGTAATAGAAGAAAACATTGAAAAACACTTCAATCTAGCCTTAAGAGATAGAAAAGACTTCAAAGATAAATTTGGAATTTAAGGAGAAATTATGAAACTAGGATTTGGAAAATTTAAAGGATGCGAACTAAAAGACGTTGACCCGGCTTACCTCTGGTGGCTCATAGAAAATATTGACCCAACAGACGCAAAAAATAACGGGAAGAATGCGTATGCCAACAAAAAACTCATTAACGAGGCACAGGCGGTCATAAACGCGCAAGACGCGGGATTGGTCAAGCCACCACAACAAAGTGCACCCAGTTTCAGAAAACCCGCACAAACCAGGGAAATAAATCCACTCATCAAAGAACTCAAAGCCTATGTTCAAAATATTTATGACAATGCGGTAGGGATGCAATCTTCAATGGACCAATTTATCAGCGATGGGGAAATGGCACAGCAGGAAAAAATTAACCACACTCCCTTTTAAGTTATCTTGATAATATTATAATACTAGTTTAACTAAACTTGACTAATATAACTTGAATAAGATTAGTAGTAGGGCCTGTGGATACTGTGGATAACTTCGAGAATGAGAGGGAAAAATGAGTGAAAAGCCTGTGGATAACCCTGTGGATAACTTTGGAGGCTCCTCAACGAGGGGGGGAGAGCGCGAAATGTTGACTCTAGAAGAGATGGCCAACGTCTTAAAAGTGAAAACGAGCTGGATGTACCACCAAACCTTCAAAGGGACAATTCCCTACTTCAAAGTTGGTAGACACTTAAGATTTGATAGAAGTGAGGTTTTAAATTCCATCAAGAAAGTTCCCATCCGTGCCAATTAGCTTCGTTAGGCGACCCAAGTATCGCAATCGGTCTTGCTATTGCCCGCTCAAGCACTGGCACCAAAGCATCCTAGAGGCCGATTACTGCGCCGAATTACAGCTTCTCAAGAAAGCCGGGGAAATTAAGGACTTCAAGAGCCAGCACCCGATTGATCTCGTGGTTAATGAAGTTAAAATTTGCAGGCATATCGTGGATTTTCTCGTCACGGATCGTGAAGATGAGCTGAGTTTTGTGGAAGTGAAAGGGATGGAGACTGAGGTTTGGAAGATTAAGAAAAAGCTCACCGAAGCGCTTTTCCCCAACATTCCTTACGTCGTCAAGAAAGGAAAACCAACCTATTTCGTAAACAGGAGATTTGTATGCCGAAATACAAAATAGTCTCAAAATTTAATTGGGTGCGTTTGAATAAAAATGGGACCACGGATACTTTCCCAGAAGAAAGAATTTATACCGGTGTTTTAGAGATGACCAAGGAAGAAGCCAAAATCTTTCACGAATCAAGGATGCACAGAAAATACCACGTCATCGGGGATATAAAAACGACCATCAAGGTTATTAAATGAGCGAAGATGAAATTATTCTAATAACCTTGGATGAAGTGCTTGAACTTATCAATAAAAAATATTTTGAAGCAAGCGCTGGAGATTTTTTAAACGCCGAAGACGTTGGGGCACGGAAAGTTTGCTGTGAGCTTGAAAAAGAAATTAAAGAAAAAATCGAGGAAATAAAAGATGACCATTAAGTACGCCGTCGTGAAAGAGGAAAGCCATGAGTTGGGCTCACGCAAAAATTGATTATCCTAAAAGAAATCGCAGTATCCGGGCGATTTTGAAGAAAAAATACGGGATCGTTTGTAGCCTTTGCATGGCCCCGCTGACATGGAAAGAGAACATTCCCTACAACAAAGGAACTGACGTGTTACACAACCGAGTTTGTAATTTTTTCAGAAAGGCTTGGTATGAAAATCGTAATAGGGTATCCACCTCTTGAAGATACCAGGGGTCATCATCAAACCGGGCAAAACAGACAAGCGCAAATCTTTGTCCACGGCGCGTTCATCTATCCGTGTGTCATGGCAAGCGCCGCTACAATGCTTAAAAAAGAAGGGCATGAAATCCTCTGGGCTGACGGAGAAGCCGAAGGACAGTCTTGGGAAGAATACCTCGGAATCCTCAAAAAATTCAGACCTGACATTGTTGCTTGGGAAGTTAAAACTCCTTCAGTTAAGAAGACCTGGCTTCGAGTTAAACAGCTCACAGACGCAATACCTTCTGCGGTTAGTGTCCTTGTTGGAGATCATGTCACAGCTCTCCCTGACGAAACGCTTGCCCAAAGCCCCACAAAAGTTGTTATCACAGGTGGAGACTATGATTTTGGATTACTACAAATTGCTCGTGACCCCTCGTTTCGCGGAATTTGGAAGCAAGATACAAACAGTAAACTTGAAGAACTTCCGATACCCGATAGAGAGCTAACGAAGTGGAGGCTTTATGGATATGAACGCGGCAGTGGGAATTATAAATACTTGCCCGGAACCCACACTTACTTTGGCCGTGACTGTTGGTGGAGGAAAGACGGAGGTTGCACTTTCTGTTCATGGACCAACACATTCAAAAATTTTAGAGTTGTACCAGTCGAAAGAGCAATTGAAGAAGTCATTGCGTGTCACAATCTCGGAATTAGAGAGATTTTTGACGACACTGGAACGTTCCCAATAGGCAAATGGCTGGAGGAATTCTGTGAAAAAATCATTAAAGCTCGTGAAAAAGGAATCCTTGGAAGAAAATTACCAGTCCTCGGATGCAATATGCGCCCTGGTGCTCTTGACCAAGCGCAATACGATCTACTTGGACGTGCGGGATTCCGATTTATCCTTTATGGACTTGAATCCGCAAACCAATCCACCCTTGAGAGAATTAATAAAGGTCAAAAACCTGGTGACATGGAATCGACTCTCACAATGGCTAAACTTGCGGGTCTTGAGCCACACGCCACTTGCATGGTGGGTTATCCGTTCGAATCCAAAGATGATGCTAGGAGAACTATTGAATTTACCAAAAACCTGTTTAAAGCGGGCCTCTTGGATACCCTTCAAGCAACGATTGTAATTCCTTATCCGGGAACCGCGCTTTTTAGACAAGCGAAGGAAAACGGGTGGCTAATGAGTGAAGACTGGGATGATTACGACATGCGGCGACCTATTATGAAAGTGGATTATCCCAAGGAAGAGCTTTTAAAACTCACACAAGGAATTTACAAATCTTGCATTACACCTAAATTTATCACAAGAAAGATTCTTTCCATCCGCTCTGTCGATGATTTGAAATTTTATTGGAGAGCCGCAAAATTTATGATGGGTCATTTAACCGATTTTGGGAGCCAGAACAATGTCCATTAAAAACGGAAAAGAAGTCAATTGTGGAAATTGTGGTAAAAATTTTTACCTTTCTAAAAGTCGATTAAAACGAGTTAATTTTTGTTCCTATGAATGTGACACTCAAGATAGACGAGTGCGTTTGGCTGGCCATAAAAATCCATTTTATAGAAAAAATCACTCTAAAGAAACTAAAGAGAAAATGTCTAGGGAAAATCATCACAACTGGAAAGGTGGCCGCTTTCTTGATAAAGAGGGCTACGTTTTTATTTTAAAACCAGACCACCCAAGGGCTAATCAGAAAGGTTACATCAGAGAACACATACTGATTATGGAAAAGATTATTGGAAGATGTCTTTGGCCGGAAGAAGTTATCCATCATATCAATGGAATTAAGAGTGATAACCGAGCCTCCAATTTAATGAAATTTGACAATAATGCTTCGCACACTCGGTATCACAATCTTATAAAAAAGGAAAGTTACGGAGGTAGGGAATGAAAAACATGGTTTACATAGCTATTTTGCTGTTTTTAACTTTATTTATTCCAAATATTTATGCAAATGATGAATGCTGTACTTTGGATGAAGTAGTGGTGGTAGCTTCCAAAGAACCCATGTGGCAGTCAACGCTTGGCCGGGATGTGGGGATTTTGGATGAATACCTCTTGGGGCAGTACAAGCCCAAGAGGTTGGTGGAAGCAATCACGGCAGAGCCTGGGGTTTCTGTGAAACAGATCGTGGGGCTTTCGTCGGTAAGAATAAGAGGGGCTAGGTCTTTCGACACAAAGTACCTCTTGGACGGCGTACCTCTGGAAGACCCCACTGATGTGAAAGGCTCTTTCTCTCCGTTCGTGGATGATTTGGTGCTCTTTGGAACCAGTGAGATTGAAATTCTGAAAGGTTCCGGGAGCACCCTCTACGGCTCTGAAGCGATAGGGGGCGCTGTAAATGTCGAGCCGTTGCTTAACATGCCATTTTCCTACACCCAGGAAATTGGCGATGAGGTTAAAGAACTTCTTGAGACACCCTACGGTTCAGCGTTTAGACTGGATGGTGAGAGGCTTGATAAAACAGGGTTTTATTTCGCTCACCAGTTTGAATACGCAAAACCTTGGGTGATGTACCAAGAGGGAACCAGTCCCATTAACGATTCGCCATTTATCACAGGAGGGGAACTTCACTTTGATGAACAAGATGAAAATAACCGTTCGGAAGAGAGTGTCCTTAATGCCGGTGCAAAGTTTGAGCTTGGTGAGTGGGGAAATTGGGTCACTTCATGGGGAAATACCAAAAGAAGATTTGTTTTCCTCCCCGATGCTGATGGAACAGACTTTTACTCGGATGGAACCTATACAGGTCGCACCCTTTATTCTGACCTGTCTTTTAACGTTTACGGCTTTGTGCTTGGGCATAGTTATCGGCGTTCTTTTTATGAGCTTGAGATAAGTCCTGACAGCGATGAGATAGATCATTACCAGAATGATCTCTACATTGAGAAGTCGCTGACTTTTGACAAATTAAACCTCCTTCTGGGGGTAAGGGAGAATCTGCATGAAAACACAAAACACCGCACCGTCTATGATGTCTCTGGAACCTATGTACTCACACATGATACGAAAATTAGAGGCCATTTCGGAACTGGCTATAGAGTGCCGAGCCTATTTGAGCTTAATGGGGCATTCCTTTCAAGTTTCGGACGATTTGAAGTCGGAAACCCAGACCTCTCCCCTGAGCGATCTTACTCAGTCGATGCGGGTGTTGAGCGACGGCTATGGAAAAACACCGGAATCGGAGTCACACTCTTTGGAAGCAAAATCTCAAACCAAATAGACTTTGTGGGGAGTACCTATGAAAACGTGGAAGGAGACTTTAGGACCGATGGCTACGAAGCATTTATTGA
>ERZ1292632.2270-Hain-H43-01um-R2-2270-length-16379-cov-16_pt1 | contig 16379 bp, 14 predicted proteins | sample MGYA00564407_ERZ1292632 | MGnify/ENA primary metagenome ERZ1292632 (study PRJEB36523, sample SAMEA6512637) | groundwater metagenome | collected 2019-01-08 | study: AquaDiva: Metagenomics assemblies of 32 groundwater samples | reverse complement strand
AAACGGGACAAAGTGCTGTATCAACGCTCACGTTTCACCCCTTCCCTCTGGTATTCCAGTGTGATACCATCAAAAAGGCCCCCCCCGGAGCAAACCGAGGAGGGCCAGCAGGTGCGGTCAAAGGAGGACCGAACATGCCAATACGACTTATTGTACCCCAAGGCGCGATCTTTGGGCGCTGGACTGTCGTTAAAGAAATTGAGCCACGATCCCATCCCCGTTGCTTCGAGTGTCTTTGCAAATGCGGCCAAATACGCATATTGCGATTGGCTGATATGCGAAGACGGAAAACCAGTTCCTGCGGCTGCCTGAACCGCGACTTGCTGGTAGCTCGTAGCACCATACACGGCGCGGCGCGGCAAGATCAGAGAATGCCAGAGTATAGTGTCTGGAGTTCGATTATCGTCAGATGCGAAAACGCTAAACGCCTCTCGTGGAAGAATTACGGCGGACGAGGCATACAGGTTTGCGAAAGGTGGCGGAATTCCTTCCCTGCGTTCCTTGAGGATATGGGGCCGAAGCCAACGTCGCAACATTCCATTGATCGTATCGACAATAATGGTAACTACGAGCCAACTAACTGTCGATGGGCAACACAAACTGAGCAAAGCCGGAACACGCGACGCAATGTATGGGTGACCTACAAAGGCCGCATGATGATCCTTGCGGACGCAATAGCGGCATCCGGCATGAAGGTAAGAACTATTTATAGTCGCCATCAACATGGTTATCCAGACCCTGAATTGTTTCTACCGATAGTCAAAGTTTCATAAGTTCTCTATCCCCCACTCCGGAGGCGTTCCTGCGGCTTCGGCGTGCCGGGCGGGGGGAACTGTTTGATGTACAGTTGGATCCCCGCCCAGCCGGTGAACAACGCGCTGGCGATGCAGGGCTTCCAGAAGCCCCAATCGGTGAGGTCGTAGTCCATGAAATAACCGGCCGCACCGATGGTCCCGAGATTTCCGAAACTGGTAATCACCGCTGCAAGCAATCCGTGTAACCAACGCCTCCAGTCCATCTCAAGTCTCCTTTTCCTTCTCGCCGCGCAACACTATCCACAACCGCAGCCGCTCCAGCGCCACGAAAGCCACCACCGAACGGTTGGTCACGTCCTCCAGACGCCGGTCGATCTCGCGGACGATGGCCTGGCGTTCGTCGGCAGCGGCGCGGGGGTCCGTCATCTCAGCAGGCTCCCCGTCAGAAGCCCCTTCAGCCACGTTCCTGCTGCCTCCAGCGCCTTGTCGCGCTCGACGGCATCCTCCAGCATCTTTTTCCCGAAGGCCTGCCCAGCGGGAGTCTGAGCGTAGCGGAAACCCTCGACGAAGGCTTCGGCCACGGCTTTGATCGTGCCGAGGATCAGGACGGTAGCGGGGTCCACGTCAGTCGTCCTTCGGTTGCGGTGCGGGAATGGCCATCGCTTGCAGCATGTACGCCACCCACTGCTCGGCATAGCCCTTCGACATGAGATCGAGCGTCAGGCCGGCGTTCATCTCGACGCCGGAGTTCAGCACGATGCCGAGCATCTCCTTTCCGGCTATTTCGGGCACGCGAAACGGACCGACGAAGTCGTTGCCCGCCATGCCACGTACGCCGCCGCCGATGGCATTCTTGTTGAGAAAGTCGATTACCTTCTTGGCTTCCTCGGGAGTCACATAGTACTTTGGGTTCATATCGCTCCTTTATCTGTTCAACCCCCACGCACACTCGACGCCGAAGCATCGCCGCGCGTACAACCTGCGTACCGCCTCGATATCGCTCCGTTGCAGCCACAGCGCGCCGCTCGCTATGTCGTACATCACGCCCCAGGGGTCGCGCCCATGCCGCAGCCCAAGTGCGTGCCCGATCTCATGCAGCGCCTCGATGTAGATTTCCGTGGGTGTCCACTCGCGACCCACCCAGAAGTGGACATCCCCCGCAATTGGTTCTTCGGACGCCCCGGCGGGCCAGTGAGCGTGCGATCTCGCGTCGGCGGACAGCGTGCCCAGGACTCCGCAGCCGTGCTCCGCCGCAACCCATGAAAATGTCAGTGTGCGGTCGCTGTAGCACATGTCGCGTCGAAAGTCGATCTGCACGTACTTCGCCCATTCCTTGAGCGCCGCCTCGATCTGGCGCTCGGCATCGGGCGGCGCTGGTTGAGCGATGCAGTACCCGAGCGTCGCGCGTCCGTCCGCATCGGCCCAGGTGGGAACGATCTGCCCCATCAACGGCAGCGCCAGCGCGAGAATGAGCGTGAGTTTCATACTTAATCTTTCCGGCAGAAGATGACTTTCACAAACGCTCCGCGATTGTCGAACTGCGTCCCGGTGAACGCCGGAGCCGCCACGGTTCCCGTCGCCGTGGTCGTGTGCTGGTGCGCGGCAAGTTCCGAGCCGGTGAAGGTCGGGGCCGCAACATTTCCCGTCAACGTCGCCTGAGTGCCCGTGAACGCCGGGGCCGCCACTGTACCGGCTGGAGTGTAATTGGCCGCCCCTCCAGTGGGGTTGGCCGTCGAGTAACCAGACGCTACAGACGTATTCGTCGAAGCGTCGTAGCCATAGCCCACGCTCCCGCCAGTTGAGCCGCTATTCACCGACTGCACATGGACATGGTTCACCACGACAGTTGATGCCGTCCCCGTGAACGCCGGAGCGCCATTCGTGCCAGCCGGGGTGTAGGCGTTCATCGTCAGCGCCGGAGCGGAGTTGAACCCAGCGGGAGTTCCCGCTGTAACGGAGTTCGACGCGACCGCGTTCCCAGCGAAGGCCGGAGCGGAATTGCTTCCGGCGGGGGTAATGGCATCCGCTCCGCCGGTACCGCCAACGTCCGCGTTGGCCGCCAGAGTTCCGAAAAGCGTCTTGCCCGCAAGCGCCGTCGATTCGGTAAAGCCAGTCGGGCAAGCGGCTGCAAGGGTCAGGAGAATTGAACCGGAAGGAATTCCGCCACCCCCGCTTTCGTTCTGGCAGGAGAACTTCTTCAGAGTCGCTGAATACTTCACGATCTGTCCGTCCATACAATCGCTAAACCCATTGGAGGGCGTATTTCCGATGAGATACTGTGGGCCTTCGGCACACGCGAGAACCGAGAGAGCGGAGAATAGTAACAGCAATCGTCTCATACGAACTCCTTACGGCAGCACTCCATACAGCACCCAAATGTCCACCTTGCAGGTGTCAACAATCGCATCGACATTTTCAACCGTTGTTATCAGGCTAGCAACAAGATTCGTGGCCGCTGCCGTGTTTGACCCCGCTCCCGCCGTGGGACCAGTGGTCAGGTTGGTGCCGCTCACCGCCGCTCCGATGTCGTAGATCTGAGCGCGGAATAGAACATTGCTTGCCGTCGTTCCAAGGCCAACCTTAGCGGTAGTCGCTCCGGTGCAAATCGTATTCGTCTTGATGCGCCAGTCGCTGACTTGCGCTTTAGCTGGCAGGGCTTCGAGAACCACATCCTGCGTCAAACCGGCAGTTTGCGCTATCGCCGTTCCTCCGTTTACCGACCAACATCCGGTGGCATTTGTACAGTCACCCACTCCGTTAGCCACCCCTGCAAGCTGTAGAAGTTTCCACGCCGGGACCGTGCCACCCGGAGCGGCGCTCAGTTTCGCATCCGCATCGTCGCTCGCCGCCCGGATCTTGATCCCCGTTCCGTCACGGAGAATAAGGGGGTAGACATTTGTCAGCGCACCCCAGTAAATACCACTTGTGGCACCAAGGTTTACATAACCTGTCACATATGCATTGCCGCCGATTTCAACGTGTCTGGCAAAGAAACCATCTCGGGGCCGGGATGTGGCAAGGTATCCAATATCGGTCGTATTGTCAGTCCCAAAGAGTAACCCACCTATGCCAACCGTCACGCTCCCCGTCGTATTCGCCGTCGGAGCCGCGCCGCTGGCCGCCAGTCCCGTATCGTTAAACGGACTCGTAGCGGTGTTCCCGATCTTCCCCTGAGTCGCGCCGCCAGTAATGCGGAACACGTCGCAAGTTGTCATCCCGGTTGACGGCGTGAAAGTGACGATGTTGTAATCGGTCGCGGAAAGCGTTGCGTTTCCGGTTGCAGTGGTTCCTTCCGTCGATGCGGCTGTGGTTGTCGCGTCTCCGCCGAGACAGGCGATCTTGTAGCCGTAGGGAGTCGCTCCGCCAGTTCCGCCTTGAGTAATTACTGGAACTGCGGGCGTCGCCAGGGCTACGGCGGTGAGGTTGTTGGCGGAGAGGGAGCCCCAGTCGGTGGCGGTAGCGCCACGTACAGCCATAGTCCCCGGGTTTAAGCGATACAAGGCTAAATCACGAGCACCCCAGTATCCAGCGGTGGCAGGCCATTGCACCCTAGCTCCCGCAGCTAGCTGTAAAGAGTCGGAACTGAAATACGCTTGATTGCTGATCTCATAACCTCCGGCAGAGATCCCACCGTGGTAATACACGTATATCAGATTCGCCCCCGCCGCATTCTTCCACTCTGCCAAATTCGCGCTTCCCTGCCCCGCGCCCGCTCGGACCACCAGCGTCGTCACTCCCGTCGTCGCCGTGTCGTCGTACAGCGTGCAGACGCCGAGCGGGCACTTCAGCTTCGACAGGCCCAGCACGCCCGCCGCCGAGATGCGAGGGATGGTGTTGACTTCGGTGAGGGCGGCGGCGCCGGTAACGGCATCAAGCGTCGCGCCTGGAACCGACAGACTCCAGGTATTCAGCGCGGTGCAGACATACAGTCCGAGATTAGCCCCGCTCTTGTAGAACACATCCGCATCCGGGGATGGACGGCAAGTGCTCGGCAGCGTCGCGCCGTGGCGCACGCTGGACGATCCGAGCGCGCGATTGCGCGGTTGATCGGCGGCCAGCAGCAAACCGGTCAATATCAAGGCAATCAAGATGAGTCTCATGGAAAGTCTCCTTATCAGTGCAAAATCAAAGCAAATCTCGCTGCTGGATCGAGCGTCGATCCAACCGCCCGCGGCCCAAATGTCCCCGCCTGTTTCCGCCACACGCTACGCAGCGGCAAGCCGGCCCGCTTGCGAGTATGGTATTCGCGCACCCGGCACTGGCGGCAGTGGCCGCACCAGCAGGTTCGACGGGCCATCAGGGGATCTCGTAGTCCGCTACGATCAGCGACACGTTCCAACCGTCCGGGAATCGAGGTGTGACGGCTCCGCCCGCGAGAGTGTAGTCAACGCCCGCAGCCTGGCGCACGCCATTCCGGTACAGCGCCAGATTCACCGCGGCCGCTGGGATGGCATACACGCCACTTGCGGCGGCCAGCACGACCCCCACAGTGTGCCGGTGGACCTTGGCAGGCGGAGCGGGCAGCACGTCCACCACGCCGCCCAGGATCGTGAACGACGGCCCGAGCGTTGGCCACTCGTACCGCTGGCCGTTCCAGAGTGGGAGCTGCCAGATAGTTTGCGCCTGCAACCCGGCGCTGAACAGCAAGAGAACTGCGATGTGTTTCATAAGTGCCTCATGATAAGATGCCGATATCGCCTGTGATGCTTGCGGGTAGACCGACGGGGCCGTTGCACCAGAAGCCGTAGGCCGTGGCTACCGCTGGTGGCGCAGCCCCGGTCGGGTCCACGATGTACGGCAGACCGTCAATCCAGTACTTCTGCGAGCCCGAAGAATCCAACCCTCCAAGTGGCAGACCGTCAATCCAGTACTTCTGCGTCCCAGCCATCTAAGTCCAATCGTCCGTATTGATCCAACCAGCCGTTCCATCGCAGTCCACTATTGCCTGCAACACCCCATCATCCGTCACCGCCGCGCTTGTGCCGGTCAATTGTTCCCAGTTCCCCACGGCCGCCGTCATTGTATCTAGGACCACATCGGCGTCGATCCCCAGCGCTGGGTTCGCTTTCAGAATTAGGCGTGGTTGATTCCCATTGTAGTCGGCTCCGCCAGCATCACCGGCTGCGCTCTTCCTTACCCACACCGAGAACGTCACCGTGCCGCCGTTGTCAACTATCTTCGATGCTTTCGCACTTTTAATCTTCACCGTCGCGCTGGAGGGCGTCACGCGCTCGCTTGGGGCGGCGGTGCGGTAGATGACGGCGTCGGTGCGTATAATTCCGGCCACTCCGTACCACCGATGATCCCCAGCGGTTCCCCCAAATCGCTGCACCCCAAAGCTGGAGTCTATGGAAGCAGTGCTCAACCCGGTAATAGGGTTAGTTCCACCGAGCTTTGTGTCGCGTGACAACAGCCTGAGATAGACATTGGTGCCCAATAAAAATACATCGTTCGTGTGGGCGGTCAAGATCCCGCTCAAGGAACTGAAGTCGCAGTTGTCGAATGTAATGTCTGCGGCATCGTAGGTGAAGTACACTCCGCTGACCGTTGAAAACGTACTATCCCCGTTTGAGACGATACTCTTAAAGGAGATTCCGAAGCCACGAGCATTAAACCGGATGCTGGCTAAGGTATTTCCGAAGAACGTTCCGCCATTGAAAGTCAAATTGTACACTGCCGGGTTGATCTGAATCCCCACATCATTATTTCTCCAGCCGGTCGTTCCAGAGATTACCGAACCGGATAATATCGCTCCTTCGATAAACACTCCGTATGTCGTATTAGAGTGGACCGTGTTATTCGAGAACGTCCCCACCAGCCCAGCCTCGTACAGGTCGATCCCGTACCCCTGTGCGGAGACGACGGTGTTCCCGGTGAATGCCCCCCCAACGTCAGACAGTTGCACCATCGTCCCGCTCACGTTTTTGAAGAATATACAACCTGTGATGGTCCACGTACCAGACGTAGCTGACATCCAAATCGCTTGCGAGTGGATGGCATAGAACAGTGTGTCGGTGATCGTGATGTTATTGGTTGCGGCACCAACTACAACTACCCCGGTGCTCGACGCCATGACGAAGTCGTGGAGCACGCTCGCATTCATGTTGAATGAGCCGGTCGTGGTGGTCAGATCGATTCCGCGACGACTCACCGTACCGCTCCCCAGCCATTTGAACTCGGCATAATCCCAATCGACAATCGCGGTGGCCTCGATATAGATGTAGCCCTGGAGGCTGGCGCTGGCTCCGATTACCACGACGTTGCGGGTTAGGTTGAGGATTTCCGCCCGCGTCGGGGTGATGCCGGAATGTGCGTAGGCTAGACCGCCCCCAGCGCCGCCGAAGCCATCGACAGTCAAGGCGGTTCCAACAGGCGCCACATTGACCGCGCCCGCTTCCGTCTGAGCGACGGTTCGGGTGGTGGAGGCTACTGCGACTACGTCGTTGTTCAGCCAAGCAGTGGAATCGGCTGTCGTCAATGTCGTCGCGTTTATAGCGGCGTCCGCCGCCAGGAACGTGCTAATTAGTTTAGCGGCCCCCTGCATGACGTGGGTCCCGCCCTTGCGGACGTACAGGCCGTACTGCACGTTGCTCGCGCAGTCCAGCAGAATCGTCCCACTGGAATTGGACGGCATCGGCGTCGCGACCGTTCCCACGTTGAGCGTTCCGCCCGACCAGACGTTGATGTCGCCGGAAGCCTTGAGCACGTAGGCGGTGGCCGCCGTGACGCCGAACGTCAGGGTTCCCCCACTGCCGATGTCCACTATTCCGTGGTCTGTCGAGTCCGTGCTGTCCATTACCACGTTGATCGCTGTGGTGGTTGCCGCTGCGGTCCATTCTCCAGCAACAAAGACATTATCCCCCGCGGCGGGATCGGCTCCGGGGGCTGCCGTAAGTCGAATCAGGCGAAACCAATTCCCCGCCGTGGCATCCCGATAAACCGTTGCCCCGCTTCCGCCCGCGCTTTCCTTCACGCCGATCTTATAGTCTGCTCCACCATCCGAGGTCAGCGTGGACGGAAACTTGAAGAACATCATCGTCTGATCTGCAGGAATATCGGAGGCGTTAACCGTAACCTCTTTCGCGGCCGTTGCGCCGTTGTCCGCTGAAATGGCTATCGTGATGGTTCCCGAAACTCCAACTCTTTTCAGGCAGAGAAGGACGCCGTCCATCACATCCAAATTAGTGCAGGTGAATGCGGCTGACCAAACATAACTAGTGGTGGTTTCGGTTGACGCAGAACGGGTCAGTTGCGCGGCCCCACTCCCCGTCTCGCACGTCATCCACGTTCCCGGAGTGGTCCAGGGACCGTTGTTTACGGCTGCGATGAGATTGGCCATGTCAGTACCTCATTCGCAAAACAACGGTTATGTCTTTTCCGGGAACAGTCGATCCGATCTGGTCGATGTCGATGGTCAACAGATCTCCACGCGCGCCGTAAGTAGGCGGGGACGAGAAGGCATTCTGCGATGCCAGTGCGGTAGAGCCGATGGGGATCACCAACTTCGTCGCGCCAAAGAGCGATGCCCCGTTGAGATTGATGTCGATAATAAGCGTCGCGCCAGTGGGTGCGGTATCCGCGACCGCGTGCGCTTCCAGAAATTCGACCGCCGTTGCTGGACTGGCTGAATCAAGGCAAATCGGAACTGGGTTAGCGAGATCCGTTCCTGTGGTCGCATTCGCGCCGCGCGCCAGTACCCAGCAGGCAGTAACGTAACGATATGCGGTACTCCCACCTGGCGCGCCGCCGTCGATGACGTTTCCCGTCGCGTCGTATACAGCCGCATTGCCTGTGACTGTCGCGCCGCCGCCGAACATCTGGACCTGCGAGCCAGTTCCCTTGCGATGCGCCGTCAGGATGCGATCTGATCTGAGTTTCTCGTAGGCCATCAGTGCCCCGCCACAATCGTTGTTCCAGTCAGGGTTCCACTGAGCGCGCCGATAATGTCAACCTCTGGAGACGCGCCCGCCATCATGCACTCAAGCACAAGCCCTGACAGCGGAGGCTGCCCGCGCATCGCTTCCTGGTGCTCTGCCAAAGTCAGTGCGCGATTCCAGATGTAATGCTCTGCGATGGTGGCGCGTCCTGGGGAATATCCGGTTCCAGTGCGATTACCAACCATCGTTTCGCCGCCCGTTCCCGCATACGGACTGGTTGTGTACGCCCATGTCTCAACCGCCACCAGAGAGCCGGTAGAAGTGCTCACGTAAACCGTATACGTTTTAGCCGTATCGTTGCGCGAGAAACCGATGTAATACCATTGGTTGTCAGTCAGGTTGCAATTGAAGCGGTGAAGGACATTGGACCCCGGAGGGTAGGAATCATGGCCGATGTACAGATCCCAGGCATTTGACGAGCCCTGAATTATGATCGCGTAGGCTACGGAGCACGCCGGCCATGACGTACTCCCCCAGATTCCACCCCCACTTAATATCGCTCCGTTGTTGATCGAGTCGGCTGGGACCTTGATCCACATTCCGGCTGACATATCGCCAGCGATGTTCAGCGAAGCGTGGAAGCCCCAATTGAGAGCGTCGTCCGAACCGTCGAAGAATCGAGCACCGCTTCCAGCCGGAGTAACCCCTTTCTGGAAATACCATGCGACGTGCTCTTCGCCCGTCTTCGGCTGAGACCCCGCAGTGTAAGTGATTGTGTTTCCAGAAAGCGTGTAGTCAGCGGTAACGAGCGGGTCCATCAGAAGACCCGAGACCGTCAGACGGAGCGATTCCGGCGGGTCTGGTTCGTAGGTCAATTGAAAGACGGTATTCGTCCCATTGACCAGACCCTTGGGCCGCTCCTGAATAACCGCTACCCCGCCACCGCCGCCTGGAGTTACCGACGATCCACCAGCGCTCCCGCCCGGCCCGATGCGTGCGGTCTCGACCAGCTTCTCGACAAAGCCGCTCGACTGGCCGTAAGGCTCCGCCGTGGTGCATGTCACTCGCGTACGGAAAAAGTCGGGGCGCGCGCGGACCCAGTCCTGTTCGATGCGCTCGATCAGGTACGTCGCGTTGATGCCGTGCATCGCGCGATTGACCACGATGCGCTGGCCGGGGAGTAGATCCGCGCCGTCGTCTGTGGTAAATCTGACGTGACTGGCATCGACGGCATACTGCCGAATGCGGCCTTCAGCGATTGCTTGCAAGGCCGCCGCCGACGATATGTTGCGCTGCTCTTCGATGGCTTCCCAGATCCCGCTCCCGCCCTCGATAGCGGCCCGCGCGGTCTGCGCGGCGGCGTCCTCGGCCGTGACCACGCGCACGCCCGCCGCCGGGTCCGCTGAAGTCACGCCGCCAGCGCCAGTCGAGTACATCGACCAGTCGCCAAGGTAATCGCACAGGACGATCTCGCCTCCGACTGCCGGTCCCCAGCCGAGCGCAAAGAAACCAATGCCACCGACCAGAGCGTAGAAATCATAGCCGGAACCGGGAATCGACTCTCCGGACGGGACATTGTAGAAAGTCTTGTCCACCCCGTCAACCGTAATCCTCCGCATCTCGGTGACGATGCCGGATGTAGGAAACGATGTCTGGCCCGCGAATGCTGTGATGGGCGATTCGGTTGGGTTCGTCGGAGAGAAGCTGCCAGCCGTCGCGGCAACCGCTATCTCGGTTCGCTCATGCTGGCGGTTGCGATAATCCTCGTCCGAGATTTCAACCTCAAAGTCGCGCCAGTTCGTGCTCGTGTCGGTGATCGTAAAGGCAACGGCTGCAGCGACTTTGTACTCCGCGAAATGGAGCACCTTTGAAAAGTCGATATACCATTGATAACCCGTGATAGTAGCTAGACGATTGAAGCAGGATGCCACTGACTCATATCGGAATGTCAACTTCTCGGCGATTATGGGTGCGGCAGGGGAAGGATTGTACACGCTCCCCAGCGTGATTCCCTCACCATTCATGAAGTTCGTGTTGATGTGCTCAACAATATCGTAGAGGGATTGATTCTCATACTCGGCAGTGACCAGCCTCCGCGCCGGGATGTGGTTATAGTCGCGCGCCTCGACGTCAAATTGCAGGGCCGTCGTGCCCGGATGGTGACGCTCGACGATGCGCGAGATGTTGCCAGCGAAGTAAATGGCAAGCGGCGACAGCCCATCGTTGATCTCGATTGCCGATCCGCGAACCGGACGGGTTCCGGGGTAACCGGTTTTCCCGCCCTCAAGTTGCGCCGACAGAGTCCACCGCCCGTTCAGGTCGCCGGAGAAACGGCAAGAGTTCACCTTGAGATAAGTGGTCCGGTCTACCCCGCCGATCTCAGCTATCACAGCAGCCCTCCGGCCTTGAGTTGTCGTGTATAGCGGTTGATGACCATGTCGGCGAATTCCTGATCGCGGGCGGAACCGCCCTCCAGATTGACCACGATGGCACGGCCGGCGTTGGCGGCTGTAGCGCGCGCCTGTTCGGCAACGGCGGCAGCCCAGGCCGCCCATTGCGCCAGAAGGCCCCTGCTGTTGGCCACAACGCCCGTGAGCCACGCCTGGTAAGCCGGACCGGTATTGGCAGCGTAAGCCGCGGCCCAGTCCTCTTTGCCCGTCGGGTTGTTCGGGTCGAACCCCCGCACGGCGTTCGCCAGCGTGGTCTCCTGCCGCGCGAGCAGCCCAATCAACCAGGCCGCGCTACCGTACTGCGCCGCCGTCGGCAGGGGAATTGCCACACCGCGTCGGGTGGGTTCGCCTCCGCGCGTTGTAGGCACGCTGCCGGGGATCTGAGCTGCTATGCGAGCGCCAGGTTCCGTTGCCGCGCCAGTCGGAGCCCCGATAAGCGCGGAAACGACCGGATTGACCGCCGCCGCGAGTGATGCAGGTAACGCACCGAAGCCATCGCGGAGGACGTAGAACATCTCCTGGAGGATCGAGCGTGCTTCTTCGACTGCGGGCGCGATTCGCTCATCAAGGTTCTGGATTATCCGCCCGACAAACGAATCCAGCCGGATGGCGTACGTGTCGAGACTCTCGAACCACTTGTCCTGACGATTCCAGTTGTACCACCAGATGTCTTCGAGCTTAGGCAGGTAGAGCAACTGCGTTGTCAGTGCGACCAGGCTGTAATGTTCGATCTTGATGAGCACGCGGTCCATCTCATCAAGCGTTTTGTTCATCGCCGCTTGCTGGAAATTGCTGATAACACCGGAGACCGCACCGACCGCCGCGCCCACGGCCCCGATGGTTCCCATGAGACTGCTGGCGGCGCCGGCCGCCCCAGCTCCCGCTCCACCCGCCGCGCTCGCGCCGCCGGCGATTGTATTTGATGCGCCCGATATTGCTCCGGGAAGGGACGGGATAGTCGAGGCCATCGCACCTCCACCACCAGTGAATATGCCTGCAATCTTGCTCCCCAGGTTGGTTATCGCATCGGGCAGCGCGCCCTTTTTAATGGCATCCAGCAACTTGCCCATCAGCGTATCCGTGATGAACAACACAACCGATTCGCCCGCGCGCTCGAAGGCACTGACCATCATTCCGCCGATGTCATCCCAGGCCGTGCGGTGCGCCGCTACCAGCGCGTCAAATTTGGTCTGAATGTCGGTAACGAACTGCGCATACTCCGCCTGGCGCTTGGCAAGCGATGCGGCAAGGTCTTCCTCTTCTTTGTTGAGAGATGCGAGCGCCGCCGCTTGGATCTTTTCCCACTTCACTGCGGCTTCGGCTACGTACTTATCAAGGGCCGCGCGCTTCTTCGCCAGCGACGCTGCTAAGTCGGCCTCTTCCTTCGCCAGACCCTCGACATACTTCGCATTGGCCGCATCCACCCTGGAGGCATTGTCGGCCTGGTACTTGACCCAGTCAGCAGTACGGGAGGCTAGCGACTTCGCCAGATCCCTCTCATCCTCCGCCAGATCGGCGGCATTCTTGGCGATTGCCTCAGTGCGCTTCTTCGCATTCTCAGCCTGATAGCGGGTCCACTCAGCGGTGCGTTCCTTCAGCGACTCGGCAAGATCCGCAACCTCACGGTCATTCTGGCGCTTGACATCGCTGGTGAATTCTGCCAACTTCTCACCGGCCTCGCGGACATACTCGTCCAGGTCTTCTTTCTTGCGGCGGAGAGACTTGCGAAGGTCCTGGATTTCCTCGTCCTGCTCGGCCTTCCCGGCCTTCTTCAGCCGCGCGATACGCTGAAGGATGTCCTCTTCGTCCCGTTTGTACTCTTGATTCTTATCATCGATACCAGCCTTGACCAACTTAGTTTCGTCGTCGATGCTCTCGGCATAGTCCACTCCGATGCGGCCGAGTTTCTTATTTACGTCATCGACGTACTCGGAATAGGATCGGCGCTGGTCCTCCAGGGAGTCCCGCAAGTCCGAAAGTTGGCCAGCAAGTTGATCGGCGTGTTCGCGTCGCGTCCCTTGCAGCTTCTGATTGATGTCTAGGACGTAGCCGTCGTATTCACCGCGCCGCTCCTCAAGAGACGCCGAAAGATCCGACAGCGTTCCGGCGAGTTTCTTTGCGTATTCTGCCCGGACCTCATCTAACTTCTGCGCGTTGTCGGCTTCGGCATCGGCGTAATCCTTCGTCCGCTCGGCGAGCGATGCGTCGAGGGCCGCGCGCTCCTCGGCCAACGTGATCTCGTAGTTCTGCCGCGCCGCCTCTTGCTGTGATGCGATGTCAGATTGATATGCCGCCCATTCCGTTGAGCGTTCTGCCAGCGACGCGTTCAGATCGGCGGTCTGTTCATCGAGCCCCCGGTTGAATTCGCGCCGGCCCTTTCCGAGTAGCATGTCCCACAGGCCGCGGCCAATGTCTACGGCCCAGCCGCGCGCGATACCTTCGATCTCTTTCCCGAGTTCACGCCAGAATGACTTGATCTTGTTGCCGTGACCGCCCAGGATCTTCTCGTACTCCTCAAGTTGCTTGCGCTGCGTGGCGGTCACTTTCTCTCCAGCCGCTTCGGCTTCCTTGATCTCCTGCGCTAAGATGTCCCGCTTGATTCGGAGGATTTTGTAATCGTTCAGGATAATGAGATTGCCGTCGGCGTCCCTCTGCTGCTTGAGCACCTCGAATGCCGCCTTCATGTCGTCGGCAGTCTTGAGTGACTGAACTCCGAGTAGTTTCTCTGCGGCTATCATGTCTTCAGTCTGCTTTTGCACATCCTTTAACAACTGAGTCTCGAAACCTGGTTTGCTCTCCGCACCAGCAAAGAATATCGTGCCCGACATCTTGTGCAGATTAGCCATCTGCCCGCCCAGCAGGGACGCGGATTCCGCCATCCGTTGCAATTGCTCGTTCGGGGCGTCCTCTACCAAGGCGGCGCTGAAGGCGATCCATGTCCACCGCGCTTTTGTGATGCTGCCTTCGGCGTTGAGCATCTCCTGTTCTAGCGTGGCGGCCCACTTCTGGAAGCTCGCATTAGCTTTGTCCTGATCCTCTATCCATTTCGTCGGATCGGCGGCGCGTTGCGCCTTTGTGAGAGCGCCAAGAGCCGACGATAGCTGTGCCGCCGACGCTTTTCCATCGTTGTATGACCGCGCCACAGCGTCATAGCGGAGCTTTGCGTCCGCGACAACTTGGTTTAACCGCTCTTGCTCCTCTTTCAGATGCTTGAACACCAGGGCCACTTCTGCGGATCTCTTCGCTGCAAGGGCCATCGCATTTGATGCTTCATTGTGGACTCCAGCAAGGCCTTTCACTACGGCATACTGAGCGAGCGATGCATCGCTCACTTTAACTTGCTCAAGTCCGAACCGCTTCAGCTTTTCCGCTGTGGCCGCTAGCGCCGCATCCATGCTCGGGTATTCCCCTGTGAGATATTCCAGAGCGGCCGCAGTTTCCCTCACCAATTTGGAGTAGGCTCCAAAGACACCCATCCCGTCCTTGAGTTTTTCCCACCAATCGACTCGCTTCAGAGCTTCGAGTGCCGTTGCCAATTCTCGCACTGGAATAATTGTCGAGACCGTAGCCGCGGCGAGGTTGTTGAGGGATGGCGTCCCCCTACTTACAGATTCCCACGCGGAATCTATCCGGCTTTTGAGCGATTCCCAGAGATCGCGTGTGATGGTGAGGGCTCCGGTATTCGCTTCCAGAACCGCGCCGAGCCGGGTGAAGTTTACTCCGAGATCCTTAGTGATTTCCCACGCTGCCCAAGCCCCACCAATGGCGACAACGTAGGGAGCTAGAGACGAAAGAGCGCCCTTCAGAGCAATAACTCCAGCGGTTCCAGAAACGCTTCCCGTTGTCAGGGCCGTTCCAAACGCGACGATTTGGGGAGTTGCGATAGCGAGCGCCTTGATGATAGCTCCGTATCCGGTGACTAAATTCCCAGCAAGGTAGATCGCCGGCCCAAGTGCAGCAGCAAGGGCGGCAATCCCCATTGCCATTTGCTGAATTGGCTGCGGAAGTGCAGTGAATCCGCGCACGGCATCGGCCAACATGCCCACCAGCGGTTTGAAGGTTTGCAGAAGCGAATTGACGGCGGGCAATAGCGCGGTCCCAAGTTCGATGGATATACCGGACAGTTCCGCCTTCAGGCGGGTGAACTGTCGCGCGGTCGATTTGTCAATCTCATCGAATGCCTTCGTCGCGGCGCCAGTCGAGTTCCTCAGCGAGTCGAGATCCGCCGCCGCCTTCCGCGCGTTGTCTCCGGTCAAGCCAAGAGTAGCGCGCAGACCCTCGATTCGCCCGAAGGCCGCCGCAAGCACTTCGATGTTGCCACCGGCGGCGGAAGAGATCGCCTGAAGCCCGCCCTCCAGCCCCTTTGCGTTGATGAGCGCTACACCTGATTCGTAGCCCAGCGCCTTAATGAGCCTCTGCATGTCGGCGGTCGGCTCGATAACTGCCTTCATCGCAGACTGCAACATTGTCATCGCTTCAGGGATCTTCTGGCCGGTCGTGTTCGTCAGCGTCGCACCTGCGGCGAGCAACTCCCGGTAACTGACATTGAGAGCCTTCGCAGTTCCCGCGGCGAGACCAATAGAGGCGGCCAGTTCGGGGAACTCCATCTTGCCGATGTTGACGGCCTGGAACATCGCATCGGCGACCTTCTGGGTTTCGGATGATTGCAGGCCGAAGGCTTGCAGAATGGTGGTCATCCCATCGACTGCGACGCGCGTATCGGTCAGGCCGGCAATAGCGGCCTTCGATGCGATCTCCAAAAATGTGAGAGCGTTCTCCTTCGGGATGCCGGAGGAGATCGCCATATACAGACCGTCCGCCGCGTTGACGGCATCAACTCCGAGAGCGCGAGAGAGTTTCAGTGTTCCGTCATACAGCTCCTTAAATTCCTTCTGCGTCGCTCCGCCGAGAAGTGATGTGACCTTACGCATCCCGAGTTCAAAGTCAGCCGCCATTTTCGTGGCGGCGATTCCCACGGCGGCGATGGGAAGAGTGAGACCAGCGGTAAGCGACGTGCCTATATTGCTCATGCTGGCCCCGAGCTTGCCGAACCCGGCGATCTTCTTCTCGGCATCGGTCAGCGTCTTGTCGAGCGAGGCCGATACTCCGGACATGGCGGTAGTGAAACCCGTAGCGTCGCCGCCGATCCGCACCAGGAGTTCTGCAAATGTCGCCATGCTATCGCCCCTTCACCACTGCCACCGCGCGCTGGATCTCATCAAGGATTACCGAGGCCGGCCGGATGCCGGGCGTGAGTTCCTCATCGGATTCGGATGTCTCCGCGCCGAAGAAGTCCA
>ERZ1292632.1939-Hain-H43-01um-R2-1939-length-18467-cov-6_pt2 | contig 16379 bp, 28 predicted proteins | sample MGYA00564407_ERZ1292632 | MGnify/ENA primary metagenome ERZ1292632 (study PRJEB36523, sample SAMEA6512637) | groundwater metagenome | collected 2019-01-08 | study: AquaDiva: Metagenomics assemblies of 32 groundwater samples | reverse complement strand
AAGCCTTCTGATAGGCAAGTTGCTCTGCTTCTGAAGCAGACGCGGAAGAACTGCCAACACCGCTACTGGAGTAACTCGCGCGCGGGGCCGATGTCGTAGATGAATAGGTATTTCTCGCAGGTTTGGACATATCCATGAAGAACTGGAGCGTGCGAAGGTCCTGCTCCTCTCTTTTCAGTCCGAACGTTGCTGCATCCATAGCGGCAGATGTTTCGGCCGGAGTCATGGACCAGTCGCCTGCTGTCGGTGCTGGCCTTGGGGCGAGCCCAAATACCTGTTGCGCGTCGGTGTCGGTTGCCCCGCTTTGGCGGACCCATGTAGCTATGTTCTGTACTAATGTGTTGGAAAGCGACTGTCCATCAGACCCAACCATGTCCCGCGTGACTGGACCAAATGTCCACGAGGCAGGCATTCCGACAACAGTTGCCCCTTGTCGAACCTGCCTAGCAATAGAGTCCGCTAAGTCCTTGGTAAAATTGAAATCCCACATCGGGGCATTGAGTGTGGTAAACAGGGGGTTTTGGCCAAACCCCGTAGGCATAGTCATTACTTCACCCCCCATGGCCAGGGGTCTGGCAAAGGACGTGCCGAAGGCGAACGAGGAGGGAGATGAACCCAGTTCGCAGGGACGCCAACAAGCAATGCAACACCTGGCGGAATCTCATTCTTTTTAAGAACTGTGCCGTCCGCATATCCAGGAACACTCCATCCCTCGTCTCCTGGAAGCCCAACTGCCTGATTCAGGCGATAGTCTGGAGCAACGTTGTCCGGAATGGATTGTCCTAGGGCGTCCGCAGGACCTGCGCCCATTCGTGTTGCATAATAAGTTCTAGAGCCAAGTCCTTGTTGCGCAGCCTTCTGATTCGCTATGTTCTGATCGTCGGCCGCCATGTTTGCGGCCAGCTCGCTACTCAGAAGATTCTCATATGCGGTAGAACGGGCAATGTAGTCCTTCGCCTGCCGCGTGATCTCGTCCTGTTTCAGTCCTTCCGACTGAAGGTACGACTGCACCCCTGCTCCGGCAGGGGCGAGATTCAGTCCTGCAATATCTGCATTGGATCTGGCTGTGTACAGATCGGGGAAAGCGGATGGCGGCAGCGCCGTCCAGTCCTTCTGCATCGGAGGGGAACCCGTATCGGCTTGCTCCGTCCCAGTTATGTCCCACTCATCATCAGAAGATGTTTGACGCTTGGGATTGTAAGTCCAGAAGCCCCAACCAAGCCCCTTTTCGAAGATGACAGCGTGCCCAGTCTGCTGCTCTGCCAATCTCTGCTGCTCATAAAGATCGTACTCAGCTTTGGCTTTCCTGGTAGACGCAGTGCCTACAAGATCCGCCTGACTAAGCGGCTGCAATGACCTTACTGGAGGTGGCGGTGGGGGATCGGCCCTTTGGGCCTGGGGGCTTAGATCGCTGTCTGGATCGGCCATTCTGCACCTTCGTCACTTGGGGGTGAGACGAACGGCGCATCGCTGCTGGGCGTCATCTTGTCAGAGAGTTTGGAGAGCTTCTTCTCTATTATGTCGGAATATACGATTGCTGCATTTCGAACAATATCGAAAGGGTGGATGGTGGCTACTACTTCTGGCGGCATCCCTTGAAGCCTGCCAGTAATAGTACCAACGCGCTCCATCATCCACGCTGCCCATTTATCTGTCTGTCCACGCAAGTTTCGTACGTAGAGATCCACTTCTTCTTGTTCCGTCAACTTTTCCATACCATATGGCCGCCCGCTCGGCATAAGCGCGCTTACGGCTTCGTCAACAAGTGCAACATACCACTTGGCTATTTCAGTAGCTGCTTGTTCTACTTTAGGAACCCACCCTGCCTCACCCATTTGTCACCGACTGCAACAGCTCAGTTGCACGGCCCAGTTGCTGGTTCGGCTGTGCCTGGCCAGTGGGCAGGCCGCCGCCACGACCCGTGTATGGGCTCGGGCCACCAGGAGTAGCAGATTGCTGGGCCAGGGCCGTCTGTGGGCTCACACCACCGGCCGTAACCGTAACGCCCTGCTGATCCTGCTGTTGCATCGCCTGGATAAGGGCCGGGTCTGCGTTCTGTGCCTGCCCCGGTGTAGCCTGCGGCTGCCCCTGCGTCACCATAAGCAGGCCGATCTTCTGGCCCACGTCCTGATTGAACCGACCGGACTTAATCAGCTCGCGCTTTCCGTCCTGAATGTAGATGAGCATTTCTTCATCGTCCGGGGCGTCCAGCCCCATGATGTTCTCACGCGCCGTCACGTCGCTGACCAGTGGGCCACGGCCATTGCGGTCCATCGTGGCGTCAAGCGCCTGCCGAACGTTCATCGCGAAGTCCTGCGGGGTCGGATCCTTCACCTTGGCCGTCAGGTGTGGCATGGGGCTGAGCGACTTCGGATCAACCCATAAGAACTTGCCCGCCCGCCTGCCGTCTTCGCGGCGCTCCCGGAACAGGACCGGCACAGGTTCGTCTTTGGCCTTAATATGCGTCAGAAGAAGTATGGCGCCATCGACGGCTCCAGCCTGCGCGTTGAACTCAATCTGGTTGTCCAGATGTTCCGCCTGTGTCATCAGGGACTGCTCATGGTATCCAGTTGTAACTCCAGGCTGGTGCTGGCCGAAAACGGAAGCAGACCCGGACAGTTCCGAAATCCGCTGCCGCAGGTCGTTATAACTCCACTCCACCATCGGAAAGGGCTGGGGCTTGAATACTGGCTCCAGCTCTTCCGTCTTCCACATGGGGATGATCTCGCCTTCCTTAATCTGCGGAGGCTTAGGCAGCTCTCCGTCTCCCCCGCGAGCTTCTGGGTCATACTTCGCGATGAAGGTTGGCCACATGGTCGCCCGGATGTAGGTGAGAATCTGCGAAAGCAGGTTGTCGGCGTCCTGACTGATTTCCAACAGGGCGTTCATCACCCCTTCAATCGGGCTGTTCTGGGTCTTCCAGCCACCACCGCGGCCCGCGACATGCACGTTCAGCGTCCGGCCAAGGCCATGCTCATAGGCGTACATCAGGACAGGCGTACCAGAAGCCATCGACTCCGGAGTTTCCGCCGAAGGCCACACGTTGGCTCCCCCTTTCGGGGCGAGTGCGTAGTACGCGTGATAGTTCTGGTTCACGTAATGGAGCACCGTTGCCATATCGGTAGACTTGTTGCTACTGGGAAGAAGTGAAGTGTTAAATCTGCGGTTGGCCTTCAATGAACGCACCGACCGCAGCTCCACGGTATAGTCTTCTTCCGTGGTTACTCCATCGATCGACGGGTAATAGCACTCCAGCGGCGTATATACCATGCGATAAGGGAATCCCTGTCGCATCTTGTAGTCTTTCTTCAGTTTCTCATAATCGGCCCCGGACATATCGGCCAGGCGCATGAGCTTGTCTGTCTCTTTGCCGTTTTTATCCTTAGTCACCACAAGATCGGGCCAGGATGCACTCATAGTGTTTTCTATACGGAAGATGCCCCCGTCCAGCAAGATCGCGTCTGCCATAACCCTGGACCACACATTCCCCCCGCTCTGAAGTTCCATCAGTTCGAATGCGTAATTCAGCCAGTGTTCTAACTCGGTAGAGGCTTCCTGTGCGGCATCCGATACGCCGTACGGGATAGACTTGAACGAGGGAAGACGACGGAAGCGAGCGCGCTTCTCGTTGTGTGCTGCCAACAGATGATACGAATGAGTAGGAACCGCCTTGTACTGCATCGACGTTGGGAAGGATATGGGGTTCTCCCCGGCCAATGCCTGCCGCAGACGCCTTAAAATGCGGTTGCGGTTTTGCCAGTAGTCTACAATTTCTGCCAGTTGCGCGGAAATCTTCCCCTGATCTGGCAGGTTCAGGGCGTAAGCAAGTTCGGTCATTCTCTCCATTGTACATATACAGCGATTCTGGAATTCTGATATAATACGCAGGATGAAGCAATGCACCAAGTGTGGAGTGAACAAGCCGGAAGCGGAGTTCGGGATATGGGGGACAACAAGGGCTGGCCGTCGCCCCCGTTGTAAAGGGTGTGAGACTGCGCGCATAACGGCTTGGCGCATTTGACAAGAGTATGACAGAACGGGAAACAGTTACTCTGGGCATTTTCACACCCAGGCAACGCGAAGTCCAGCAGATAATCAGAAATGCGGCTCCGGAGAGCCTAACAATTCTCGGATTTGGCGGAGCCATTGGCGGAGGGAAAGAAGTAGACATAACTCTACCGATCCCCACGCCCTCCGGCTGGACGCTCAATGGCGATTTGGTTGATGGCGACATAGTATTCGGGGAATGTGGCCAACCGGTGACGGTGCTTAAAGCTCACCCAATCCACAACACGCCCGACAGCTACCTATTAACTTTCGATGACGGCACGGAGATTAAAGCCTGTGCCGATCATCTGTGGCATACCTTTACCGCTAAAGAGTTGCAATCTCTTTCAAAAAGAACTCCAGAATACCGTGCCCGGCGACGTGAGTCTCGTCCCTCGCGCGCCAAACCCATGACATCCCCAGCAAGAATATCTGCGCTTGCCACACATAACCCATTGGCAGCAGCGTCCTTAATAAAGCCGCCACCCCAAGGTGGCATCCGCACCACCAAAGAAATTTTCAACACGCTCCGCGATGGGAACTTCAACAACCATGCGATTCCCGTATCCCAGCCCCTCATCCTTCCAGAAGCCCCCCTGCCATTTGATCCATACCTCCTGGGTCTCTGGCTGGGAGACGGCAGCAAGGATAATGGGACATACGCCTGTCACCCTGCCGATATGGCCCTGGTAAATGCCTGGAGGTCCGGCGGTTTCGTTGTTACTCCTCGAACTGATAAAATCACTCACGGAATTCTCGGCTTAATGCCTTTTCTGAGAAAGCTTGGGGTGTTTAACAACAAGCATATCCCGATGGAGTACCTGCGTGCCTTAAAAGAGCAACGCCTGGCGCTGCTCCAGGGACTCATGGATACGGATGGAACTGTCGCAAAGAACAGTGGGGCAGCAGAGTTCTGCAACACGAATAGAGCCATCGTCGATGGTGTCTACGACTTGATTGTTGGTCTTGGGTGGAAGGCTCGCGTTCGCGAAGGTCGGGCCAAACTCAACGGGAGAGACTGCGGCCCAAAGTGGACCATTAAGTGGGTGGCGAGCGAATATGTCTTCCGGCTCGAACGGAAACGGACATTACAGAGATTGGCCACTCGCCGCACAACCAAGTTCCGCTACATCGTAGACTGCCAACCCATAGAACCTGTCCCCATGCGCTGTATTACTGTAGACAACCCCTCCGGCCTCTACCTGGCCGGGAAAAGCATGGTACCAACGCATAACACGTACCTAATTGCTAAGCTGGCTATACAATTCGCGCTGGACTACCCTGGTTCCCGCCTGTTGCTGGGCCGCGAACAGTTTAACAACCTGAAAACAACCACCATGGAAGAATTCTACAGGATTCTTCCCCCGTCCCTATACACCAAGAATGACACAGATCACTGGTGCAAGATCAGGGCACCGAACTGGCCCAAGAGCCTGGTGTCAACTGTCTTCTTCCGGGGGCTTGAGAACTGGAAAAGCCTGGGATCAGAAGAATACAACTTTGTAGGAATCGACGAAGGAAGCGAGGTCGCACGAGACGCAGTTCTAATGCTTCTCACGCGGATGCGACACCGACTGCCATCGTTCGTCCAGGAACGGCTGGAATCACAGTGCCCAGAATGCAGGCGGTACGTCGTGCCGGGAGCGCAGTGTGGGCTTCACCGCGTTGCCCCGATTAGCCTTGGAAACAAGTACGTTCTGTTGGCTGGCTCCAACCCCTGGCCAGGGTGGTTCGAAGACTGGTTCTTCCGCAAAGACCTTGGTGACGCTGCCGCCATGCTCGCAGCCAGCGCCAGCCTGCACTTTGTTCCTTCCAAAATGAAGGACAATCCGTATCTGCCGCCAAACTACGAGGCCATCCAGCGCGCCACGCTGAGCGGCCCCTGGGTGCAGCGAATGCTCGACGGTGAATGGGGCATCTTCGAACGGCAGGTCTACAAAGGATTCAGTCAGGACATCCATGAGTGGAAGTCAGCCCTGCCACCGGGCTACGTCCGCGTTATCGGCGGACTGGACTTCGGCGGTGAACGCGAGGATTCCCACTTCTCTACGGGTATGGTCGCCGCTGTCTATCCTGGCGGAAGGCTGATTCGCTGCGGCGCCTTCCGTGGCCACGGTCCGGACATCGCCGACAAACAGCTCTCATGGATGCTTGCCCAGCAGTCCCTACTTTGCGACCGCAAAGAAAACCCGCATGTGAATCCGAAGATCCAGTGGCGGGCAGACAAGTCTCAAATGGTTGGCATCCAGATGTGGCGGCGCATGGGACTGAACGTCACTTACTCGCGTGGTGGCCCCGACAGCATCCCGGAAGGCGTCAAGGTCGTCGAGAAGTACCTGCGGACCGACGAAGACGGGGTGCCCGGCTCCTGGTACATGAAGTCGCCTGAGATGGATGCCTGGGTACAAGAAATGAGAAGTTACGAGTGGGATCCGATCACGAGAAAGCCAGTTAAGAAGAACGATGATATGCTCGACAGTGATAGGTATCTTCACGAATTGTTATCTAGCAACTGGGGGGATCCGCAGCGGCTGATGAAGAACAGGATACCTGTCATCACTTAGCTTTCTTAGCCGCCCGCTCTGCCTCAACCAGCGCCGCCGCCACTTGGACACGGATCTGATGACTGTCTGGCTCCTGCCGCAGCCACAAAGCTGCCTGGTAGAGCCGATGAAGAACCCGCCGTTGCTCACTCGCCATGGTAGCTGTCAATCACTCGCTGCCAAGGACGCAGCCTTGCTTCTTCGTAGCATTCGCAGGAATAGTCCTGCCCCTCATAGGGATCGATATCCAAGGCTGCACAAGCGGCCTGTTCTTCGATGCGACAAACGCCGCATACGTCCCAGCCCTTGTGCCCGCCGTGCAGCTTGTCGAAGCATAAGCAGCAGAATGGATAAGCGAAGAGTGGGGTCCATTTGAAATTCTCGTCCGGCTCTTTCATAGCGTACCAACAATGTCTTTAACAGCGCTCCAGTCGGGGTCTATGTATGATGCGAACTGCACCCTATCGAATATCTCCAATGCTACGGCACAACGGGAATGATCACACACGGGTAATGTCTGGACATTCCGAATGAACCGGCTGATTTGCCCTTGGTTGTACGCACACAGCGTTCTTTGGATAGCCGCTACCCATAGAAGTCGTTCGTCTAATTTAGGGTTATTCATGCTGCCAACCTCGTTCACTCCTTGCCCTCGCGGTGAATCCATTCCTGGATGGAGCGGTAATACTCGAACCTATCCTCGTATTTTACCGTGTACCACGGCAGGCCATTCCGCAGCCGCAGCATATTCAGCAGCAGCCTGCCCGTCCGTCCGTTGCCGTCCCAGAAGGGATGAATCCACTCAAATCGATGATGTAACTCCCAGATTTGCTGCTCAGACTTTGCGTCTTTTGCGAACAGAAGGGTATGGAACTTCGGCATCTCGGTTCTGACGGCTTCTGGGCTCAAACAAGCCCGGCTACCTACCGAAACGTGCCCTTGCCGATATTCCCCAGGGAACTTGCTGGGCCGCGAAGCAAGCAGTATGGCGTGGTAATCGACGGGATACATCCGTACACGAGTACCCATTCCCACCTGCATGGCGCACATGGCTGCCGACAGGTGGTCATCGAACAGCGGACGCCCAGGCTCATCAGGCTCACCTTCGATCCGGTTGCTGTGCGCCACAAACAGTTTCAACTCTTCTTTGGTAGGGGGATTCACCGCTTCACTCCTCGTTTATTGAGCAAGGGGTGCCTGGCCGCGTCGAACAGCCACCTCGGTCCGTTTTCCGTCCGATGCCCTTCCTTAGACAAAGGCACCCCTTGAGTGCAGGCGGGGGAAGGGCGATCAGCTCTGTTTGCCGATCCTTTATATCCCTTCCCCAACCAAGGGCTAGCGCTACCTGTCCGGGCTTACTCCCGTCGAAGCCACCTGCCTGTCTATCCTAGACTACCGGCTGGCTCCTGTCAAGCGCCCCATTGGAACTGTGCAACGAAAATCGTACAGAAGAAATGCATTCCGTCCGGACTCACCACATGGGCAGTTCCGGCATGCGTGTACTCCGGAAACAGGATATTCTCCCGGTGGGTGGGACTCTTCATCAGGCTCGCCAGTGCACGGTCCGCCGACTCACTGTCGGGGTAGTTATTTTTGGCCAGGTTCTCCCCTGCCCATGAATACATAACTCCGTGCAATTTGAGTAGATCATAATAGCGAGATGCCCCGGATAGATCCACATGCCCGAAATACTCCCCAGGCAATAATTCAAGACAGCGGGCACGGGCGATTAGTACCAATGTGGGTAGCTCAATGAGCGAAGAAAGACCCGCCTTCTTTCTCTCTCTGTTGATCCCGTCTCTGAGAGAGTATGACCCCGTAATGCTCCCTGATCTACGAACGCTGCTGGCTTCTTCATCCTTGGCCAACCCTGGCACTACCTGCCTGAATGGTAGGTTAGTCACGGTACTCACCACAAACAAAAAGAGAGATAATCCTGATCATGCCGCATTCTCCCTAACCGAGATGAAAGCCCGCGCCAGCGTCTCGACTACCCGCTCTTTATGCCCCCGGTCTATGCCATCACATACGGCTTCGGCCAGAAGCACATGGCAGACCTCATGAACAAAGAGCCTTTCCAGGGTGCTATCGTCCATGGAAGCTGTCATGCCGAGATCGAACTGAATAATGGCCTGCATGTACTCCCACTGGGTTTCTGTGAGAGCGGCTGTTCCAAAAGAGGAACCCTTGGGTACCTCTTTAAGCGGATCTCGCCAGTATTCATAGGTTATCGCCCAATTATTCAACCCAAGCGAGAATTCCCATTTCCTGTGCAGGGTCAGAATCCGCTCCTGCTGCTTCTTGAATTCACTGCCGGAAATACGCTGCTTACGAAACGGATTTCTCATTTGGAGAGTTCCTTTCGCCAGTCCCAGGTTGCTATTCCGTACGTAGGATACTCTTGCGGTTTCCATACAACTACGCACGAACCCGTGGTATTCGCCGTTCGCCCACCGCCAGTAGGATCAATAAACGAAACCCGTCCTGAAAGAAGCCGAATTTCTTTAGCTGTCCGCGCTGCTTCTGCGAACCATCTGGTATCCGTAGCTGCCGGAAGGAGCGCCACTACTATAGCCTTCTCACTCCAACGAATAAACGCCTTCACCCACTCGCTGATATTCCCGTAGGGCGGATTGCAGAAGACACCAGACCACGGACTCATGGTAATGCTGGGGGAGAGCGCGTTTATCTCTTTCGTGCAATACATCGGACAAAGAGCGTCCTTTTTGGAAGCAGCCGCATCCATTGTGAAATGAAACTCCGAATCCAGCAGCGCAAACAACTCCGGCGGCGTTCGCCAGTCGCTGCGACTATTTTCAGCCTTGCGAATATCCCCAGGTGCGCTCATAGTGTGCTCTCCTTCCGGGCGATCCACGCTCGGCAGATGGTTTTTTGGGGCGTGGGACCGTTAGAATAGCCTTCTTGATAAACGTTATTGTATTGTGCCCAATTAACGGTTGCGGTTCCATCGCCAGAAATGGTTAGTATCACATCAGGAGGCAGTTCTTCCAACAGTACTCCGGCCTGTGCCCAGTCTTGCTCGGGATCGAATACGTCTTCCTGTTCATCTGTAGCCACGCGAAGAAGACCGTGACTATCCTCCCAGATATGTCCGGTTGGCCACTCCCCCCCACGCAGAACAGCGATACGGCGGTTTAAGTCGTGGGTCACAGCTTCTCCTTAAAGAGAGATATCGCCTTCATCACCTGCCATTCTACTACAGCAGATGGCTCCCTGCAAGAGGCAATCGGCTTAGCGTACGCGCGATAGGGGCGGGTATTCCTTAGCCAGTAGCCATCCTGCGGATCGTCTCAGCCAAGAGTTCAGCGCCTTTATTTTTAACTGCTGCTGTCACTTCGGCGCGAGCGGCGGTCAACGCTTCCGTAAGTTCGCGTTTAATAACCTGGTTAACCGATTCCGAAATGAATTTCTGCAACCGCGTCTGCTGCCTGTCAAAGGGGCCTTCCTTTTTCTCTAGCCATCCCTTGGCCTCGGCCATGATAAGCTCGCGGAGGCTTACCACCCTCCCCGTTGGTTCGCCATAAACATTGCTCACCGGAAATGGCTCGTCCAGGGCGGCACGGACTATAGGCTCCATCTCGCGTCTCACAGTCTCGACCCCTTCATCTCTAAGAGAACGGGCCAGGGCGGCCTTGGTGCCCACGGAATCATAAATGATATTGGCGAGAGCCTTTCCGGCTGCCAGAATCACCGCCTCATCAATAGATTCCGCGTCACCCGTATAGCACACTTCGAGTTCAAATTTCATGCCGTTCTCCCTTCATTCTGCATCCTCTGATGATACCACGGCCTCCTGCCGGGAGGCAAGCCTTAGCGTGCCTACGTGAGCGGCCTGTATTCAGCCATGAGGAGTGCGATCCTGCCTGCGCGCCCAAGCAATTAATTGCCACGATCCAGGGATTTCGGTACTGGATCGTGGGCAGACCCTGCCCACGCGAAAGGCCATATCCTGGCAATGTCTATTTGCATTTGGGTGGCATTCTGGTGGGCCATATAGGCATCCCAGCGAAGATCCGCAACCAGGATGGATATACACTGGTAGGCAGCCATTAGCACGTCCCTGGCCTCGGTAAGTTCTTTCCGTAGGCGGGAACATGCCTGCATATAGTGTCCCAGATCGTCGAGGCCAGATTGGCCAGCATTATCCATTTCCTGTCTCCCCTGAATAGCTTTTCGGTTAAGCGTACGCACGATGGGGCCGGATATTCAGAGCTCAGTGCCACCACCCGTGCTGAACTACAGCGTCGTGAACCCCTCCATCATCCCAGACTCTCCCGACACAGCCATCTACCGGACACTGAACCCTAAACGGTCGATTATTATTGAATCCGTACAGACCCAGTACATCACACCGGCGGCAACGCACTTCGTAAGGTGTAAGAGATTGCACTAAACCGCAGTCTGCGCAGTACCAACCTGGCATTTCTGCCTCCCTTGAGTTTCTTTTTGGTTAAGCATACGCGCGCGAAGCGCCAATGTCTAGACCGTTACGGATATTTTGGAGACGGCGAACCCGTGTCCAACCTCCATTCCTGGCCAGCCGGCCCGCGGCGGCTCCCTTCCTGGCCAGCTGGCCCCGCAGGCTCCCCCAGGGAACCCCAAATCGCAACGAGTGAGTGTCAATCACTAGCTGCTGGAGATACGTCGATGACTTCGCCTGGCGCATCGGCGAAGGCATCTCCGCCTAGCAGATCATCGGCCCGCAGTACCACTACCGCTCCCCGAAGAGCCATGTCTACATCTAGCTTCGGGTTCGGAAGGGCATCGTCGAGTCTGTAGGCGAGCTCCAAAGCCTTTTGGGCCGTGCTGCCGTCCCTGCCTACATCGATCCTGTCCCCATCCTTAGAGATGCCGTACTTCCGCACGTCTAGCAGACTGGCCAGGTGCACGGCCATAGTCTCCCTAGTGAGCCCGGCAGCCTCTAGCGTGCGCCTGATCTCCTGACGCACGCTGATGTCGTTCCCCAGCCTACTGGCCGCATCTGCCGCTGCCTTCACCCCGTACCCTGCCCGCCGATAGGCCTCCGCTGCAGACGGAGCGCCGCCCACAAGCTCCGCCACGAACCGCCGCTGCCGCACGTTGAGCTCTCGCAAAGGTGCCTCAGTCGCCCCTGCTGCTGTAGCAGCTGGTACCACGCCTGCGGGGAGGTAGTCAGGTACTGCTGCTGCTCCTTCCGTGCCACCAGCGGCTTCTGGTGAAGCCGACTTATGCAAAGTAGTATTCTCAGATCCTACCATTCCTTCCAAATCTTCCAAATAAAAACCCCTGGATGGCCACACTCAGCTGTTCTGCTCTGCTGCTCTACAACTGTCGAGATTTTATCTCGTTTTGCTGCTGCTGCTGCTGCTGCTCTACCGAGAGGCTGCCCGGCCGATGGTGCTCATACATTATAAGTCTGGCCACAAACCTCAAATTTCGTATAAAGAAAAGGGGAAATATATAGTTCGAGGGATTGGACCAGGTACATCTCCGGATGCATGATTCCCTTAGCAGGAAGGCTCCTGCAGGGAGCCAAGAAAGGAAAAGGAAATGGCAGGAGAACAATCGATGGGACTCGGGATCTCGCGGAGGTCGGCGTTGCTCAGTGTGCAGCGGTACTATGCGCCAGAGGCACGGCGCTGCATGCGGGTAGTCCTGCTCAATGGTGGCATCGGAGCTTTCATCGATTTCGCCGATGGTAGCTCAGGCTGGATGGTGCGGGCGGACACGAACAAGCGGCGATGGATTCCGCGTGAGATCCTGCCCGACTGATAGGCGAGCCCGGCGCAACCCGGGATGGAGGATGACATCATGATGATCTACTCGACATACACGATGACACGAGCCCACCGGTATGCAGGGATGCCCTATGAGGCTGAGCGGCGGGGGATGCGGTGTGACTGGATCACGACACTGTGCGGCCGTGAGATCGAATACTGGTCCGTGTTTGCGCTTGCGGACCGGGCCAAACCCCCGATTTTCTACACTCAGCGGCCGATGTGCCGCCGCTGTGAGAATTAACCAAAGCCTTTTGGGCCGTGCTGCCGTCCCTGCCTACATCGGAAGGATCCATAAGGAGGATGAAATGAGCTACAGCCAACAGTTCGAGGACGATTCCGCCATGGGGTGCGTGTGCGATTTCGATGTGTCCTGCCCAGCTCACCCCTCAACTGACTGCGGGAGCTGCGAGTACGCGTGTCACTGCAGCAAGCACAACTATCGCCACAGCGAGTGCTCCTGCGCCGATGCTCCCGCGCGGACCGCGGTGCTCAAGCGCCCTGCCCATGCCACCTACCGCAAGGCGTGGATCGCCGATTGGCGAGTCAACACGGGTGAGCCCCGGTGGATAGCCGAGGTGCGATTTGAGCAGATGATCGGGCAATCATGGGATGGCTGCCGCTGCCCCGCTTGCAAGCGAGTGCTGAGCGAGATCACCTAGGAGGGCTCAGGATTGAAAACTAATCAGGCTCTTCGGCTGGCCCTGGAGGAAATCATGGATCTAGCATCCGAGAGTGAGCATCCGGTTTTGCATCGGATCTACGATACTGCCCTGGCGGCTCTACAAGGTCAATATGAGCCCCGCAGTGACGATTGGCGAGGCCTACCTGACCACGACCCAATAGCAGGTGGGCACCGCCCTTGAGTGAAGTATTGATTGCAATCATATGCTTCGTTGCCGTGCTTATCCCACCCATCCTCATGATACTCTGGATTGGCCGAGAGGAGCCAAACGACACATTCCGGTAGGAGTTCGACTCGGACCTACCGCAGAGCGGGCGGCAGTCCTGGGCTAACCCGGCAATGGAGGTACTCACAGTTGAAACACATAGGCGAATCGTTCCTAGCCGCAGAGGGTACAGCAACCGTTATCGGACCGCCTATCCGTCGTGTTGGCCACAATCAAATTCTCCTAACGGTAGACGGGTTCCGTTACGGACCCGACACCGCGTACGTCGATTATCCGTGCAAGCTCATACCCTACAGCGGTGGGCGAGCACGGCGCGCCACCTACACATTCCGGGCGGAAGCTCGATAGGCGAGCCCGGCGCAACCCGGGATGGCGATCAATTCGCCTCAAAAGAGGAACCTGCAATGGAAACAGTCTACCGCGTCTTTACAAGAACATGGTGGAAGAGTAACCCAAACTGGCCTAACGGCCTGGAGCCTTCCCCCGGCCGTCGAACCGTCATTCGCCGAAACATTGTCGGCGAAACTGCCGCACAAGATTTCTGCCGCGTTTGGAATTCGAATCACGAACCGGGCAGGCTGTCCCGCAAGGCAGAATACGAGACTCAGCCATGAATCAAACCCAAACCGCCTACGATCTCCTGGACAATCCCCCACCGTTCGCTACCGCCGTAGCGGACCTGTGGCGCTGGGCGGAGAACTATGATTACCCGACACCTGCCAGCCTCTTTCTTGACCTAATCGGCTACAGCGACGAAGAGTACGGGCAGCCGCTTTTTGATCTTGCAAAGGTGCCGGAACGGCTCGGCTATCTCGAAATTGGCCAGCTCGGAGAAGCCCTGATCCAATACGCGGAAATGCCTAACGAAGTCCGCGCATGGATTGATACCGTTATGGCGGCCGAAGAAGAAGAAACCGAAGGAAAAGGGGGGACAAACCAAGTTGAATATTCATCTCTCGCTCCGCAACGTGGATGACGACACGGGGTATTCGGATCACGACAACGAGACGGGCTGGAGCGCCGGCGACGCCTTTCTCGTAGGCGGGTGTGCTTGCTGCACCAAGCGCATTGGTGTTGCTCAGGCTACCGATGCGCAGCTTACCGAGTGGCGCGCTGAACTCGCAGCGATGACGCATTATGTAAGCGTAGTGCAGGCACGGCGCGCCCAGTCCGGCCATCGGGAGAATTAACCTTGAACTCCCGGCCCGTTCTGCCAGCTGGTGGAAGCTGGCAGCGGGGCCGATGCTTCGGCCAGGAGGTACTAACGTGCTCACAAGGGAGCAAAAGACGATGGCGCTATCCGTAGCGCGTCAGGACGATTGGGACGATCCGTGGGGCACGGGCATGTCTCATATGTTCGCCGTTGCCGAAGTGCTCTACCACGCCTCTGCGGACCTGCCCGGAAAGTGGCAGTTTCGTCATGGTATGGCGGATCACGATCCTATCGGCAACTGGCATCCATACGGCCAGTCGTGCCCATTGGCGCGGCTGAAATTCCCGGACGAATGCCAGTGCGGCGAAGAGCGTGAATACGTGCCCTTCCTGGACGCTGGCGAGACCGGGATCGAAATGCTCACCTATGCCGGCCGCGCCCTGGACAGGTACCTGGACGTTGTTCGGCGAGCGGGAAAGGACTACTAGCCGTGAAACCGGGGCCAAAACCATCTATCCCAGACTTAAGGTTTTGGGAAAAGACGGACAAAACCGACACCTGCTGGATTTGGACAGGACAAACCAATCGAAACGGATACGGCCTAGGGCTGGATCACTTATGCCGTAACCGACAATGTGTTAATCCGTCCCATCTGGAGCCAGTTAACCCAACGAGAAAATGTGCTGCGCGGAGAGGGATTAACTGCCCAGCAATCGAGACAAACGCATTGCAAGAACGGTCATGTTTTTAGCGATGAAAATACTTACCGTTCGCCTTCTAACCCGAACAAGCGCCGATGCCGCGCCTGTAGCCGTAACGGGCAACAAAGAAGAAGGCACCAATGATTAGTCTTCACTCGTGGAATTGGCCTGTCATCGGGGCCGTCATTCTTGATCTCTGGCTGTGGGCCGGAATCGTCTACGTCATTCGCGCCTTCTGGCGCGACTAATTGCTCCTCTCGGGAGCCGAAAGGAAAAAAAGTGAGTCAGCAATTCCGCATCGGCACGTGGGCCACTACAGTCGCGTGTGACAGCGAGGGAGTGCTTCGCGTCACCTACCACCATACCCCGATTGTCACCCTGTGGCCCAACGGCAAGATCGTTTTGGACACAGGTGGATACCGAAGTGTCACGACTGAAACCCGCATGAATCAGGCAAGTCATGAGTTTAGGCTTGGGTTCACGGTTTGGCAGAAGGATTCCTCCTGGTACGTGGACGTGGACGGCCACACTATCCCATTCGAGGACCGCGAACTCACAATCAGAAATGGAGTAGAGAAATGAGCAACCTACTCTATCACTGGATATGGTCCCTGGCCCATCCGCGAAATGCGCGGACCATCGCTCGCCGCCTAAGGGGGCTGAAATGAACAGCATGACCGCGCAACTCGCCTATCATTTTCTCCGATCCGACATGACCAGTGGCGAAGGGTACGAACCGCCATGGACCGTTGGAGATGTTCGCACACTTTCCGAAGAGAGCGCCATCGAGCCTTGTGAATTTGGCTATCACGGGAGCCCTACGCCGTGGGACGCCCTGCCATATGCCCCCGGTCCGGTGCTTTGCCTGGTGGAGCTTTCCGGGGATTTGGTAACGCATGGGGAGCCCACGGATAAATGGGCTGCCCGGACGCGGAAACTCGTGGGGGCCGTGAATATCGAACGAGAGATCCGACTATTTGCGGCGAATTGTGCCGAGCGGGTGTTGTACCTCTTCGAACGCGAGAGACCGACCGATGATCGTCCCCGCAAGGCGATTGTGGCAGCTCGGCAATTTGCCAACGGAAAAATAGGAGCAGCCGCAAGGGCCGCCGCAAGGGCCGCCGCAGGGGACGCCGCAAGGGCCGCCGCAGGGGACGCCGCAAGGGCCGCCGCAAGGGCCGCCGCAGGGGACGCCGCAAGGGCCGCCGCAAGGGCCGCCGCAGGGGACGCCGCAAGGGCCGCCGCAG
>ERZ1292632.2269-Hain-H43-01um-R2-2269-length-16385-cov-4_pt1 | contig 16385 bp, 11 predicted proteins | sample MGYA00564407_ERZ1292632 | MGnify/ENA primary metagenome ERZ1292632 (study PRJEB36523, sample SAMEA6512637) | groundwater metagenome | collected 2019-01-08 | study: AquaDiva: Metagenomics assemblies of 32 groundwater samples | reverse complement strand
ATTAGGATAATAAAAGGAAATTTAATGTCAAAGAGACACTTTGACATGCCTAAGGTGATAGTTGTTTTGGGCCAGACGGCTACGGGTAAAAGCAACTTGGCTGTTAAGATAGCTCGTAAAATAAATGGCGAGGTGATTTCAGCTGATTCGAGACAAGTTTATAGGAACCTTGATATTGGTACCGGGAAGATTGCAAAAAGGGAAATGAAGGGGGTGCCTCATCACCTACTTGATGTCGCGAACCCAAAAAGAAAATTTACTATTGTTCAATTTAAGGAACTGGCGGAAGAAAAAATAGAAGAAATAATTTCTCGAGGCAAAACTCCGATAATTTGCGGTGGTACCGGATTCTATATTGATGCGGTGACTAAAGGCGTTATTTTTCCAGAAGTTCCACCAAATTATCCCCTCCGCCGCAAGTTAGCATTAGTAAACGACCGCGTACTAATGCTAAAACTGAAAAAACTTGATCCTGAACGCGCGAAAAATATTGACCCAAAGAACAAAGTGAGGTTCATTAGAGCAATTGAAATAGCAAAAACTTTAGGCAAAGTCCCTGAAATCATCAAGGTTAAACCTCGATATAAATTTATGAAAATTGGCTTATATTTACCACCAGATAAATTGAAAAAGAAAGTAGAAAAAAGGGTCAAAAAAATGTTTCAGAATGGTTTACTGAATGAAATCAAAAAAATAAAACGTTCTGGCGTATCTGAAAAAAGACTAAAAGAACTCGGTTTTGAATACTACAAACCCACGCCGGAAAAAGTTATCAAAGCAACCCTGCAATATGCCAAACGGCAGATAACATGGTTTAAAAAAGACAAAAAAATTAAGTGGTTCGATAGCTCAAAGAAAATTGATCTAAAAAAAATTATTTCTTAATTATCGCAATTCCCTTATAATTAAAAATCAGTGGCTTGTTTTTTTCTGCGAATTTTTCTAATTGAATAATTTGAAAACCATTATTAATTATCAAATTTTCTATTTCTCTGTTCAAGTGACAACCTCCGGTAAAGAGTTTCGAAAGTGGAGTAATGATGTTTTGCAATAGAGACCAAATGGCCTTGGGTGATTTTCCGTGTTCAATAAAAATAAATTTACCATTTGGTTTCAAAACTCTAATGATTTCTTTTAAAGCAGATACGGAGTTATAAATACTACAAAAATTCCACGTGGAAATTACTGTATCGATAGAATTATCAGCCAAAGGTATTTTTTCTGCTTTCGCTTGAATATATTCAAAAGGAAATATCACCTTTTTTATTCTCTCTTCAGCGAGATTATAAAGTTCAAGAGAAGGATCCAAGGCAAAAAGCTTGGTGATGTTTTTATAAAAAGGAAGATTTAATCCTGAGCCAAAACCAATTTCAAGCACAATACCCGATGCCTGTCCCGCTATGTCTGGTCGGGTTTTTTCAATATTTTTGTTTTGCATTCCATAGTTTAATAGGCGAGGCAAAACATATTTTTTGTATAAATTCATAGATTAGAAAAATTACCCAAACCAGACGTTTTTGATATTTACGAATTCTTTGATTCCATAAGTGCCCAGTTCCCTGCCATAGCCGGACTTTTTAATTCCCCCAAAGGGCGCGCGCGGATCAGATTTGACCATATCGTTCACGCAAACATTCCCCGCATCAATTTGCGGAATAATTCTTTTTGCCTTTTTCATATCTCTCGTAAAAATAGATGCGCCGAGGCCATATCTGGTATCATTGGCGATTCGTATTGCTTCACTTTCACTTTTAAATGAAATAATAGGCATAATCGGCCCAAAAACTTCTTCATCATAGACTGGCATGCCTTTTTTCACATCAGTCATAACTGTCGGCAAATAAAAATATCCCTTATTCTCTTTGCCTTTTCCCCTTCCGCCTCCGTAAACAATCTTTGCGCCAAGCTTGACTGATTTTTGTACCTGCTTTTCTACCTCGAGCATTATTTGTTCCGTAGCCAAGGGTCCAATATCTGTTTCTTTATTGGCCGGATCGCCTACCTTTAATTTTGAAAATTCTTCCACTGTAAGTTTAGTGAACTCATCTTTTATGCTTTCCTCCACAATAAACCGCTTCGCGGATATGCAGCTTTGCCCGACATTGCCTTGCAACCTGGCCATTACAGCCACTTTGGCAGCTTTTTTAAAATCCGCATCGGCAAAAACGATAAAGGGATCACTGCCGCCAAGTTCCAGCACCACTTTTTTTATTTCCTCACCGGCAACACGGGCAACCTCGCTTCCTGCCTTCTCACTGCCAGTTAAAGTGACAGCCACTATTCTTGGGTCACGGATTAATTTCTCTACACGGGATGACGAGAGCAACAAATTTTGAAATACGCCTTCCGGAAAGCCGGAAGTTCTGAATGACTTCTCGATCGCCTCTGCGCATTGTGGCACATTTGACGCATGTTTTAAAATTCCGACATTTCCGGCCATTATGGCCGGCACCGCGAAGCGATATACTTGCCAAAATGGAAAATTCCATGGCATCACGGCAAGAATAATGCCAAAGGGGTCAAATTCCACATACTGTTCTTTTTTATCTGTATTTAATTTTTCATTCGCCAAGATAGTTTCTGCATTGTCAGCGTAATAATCGCAAAGAAGCGCGCATTTTTCAATGCCAGCGGGACCGGATTTTATCGTTTTACCCATTTCCAGCATTTGCAATTTTGAAAAGTTTTCCGCGTGAGCGCGCAAATATTCACCAAGTTTGCGCATAAGCTCGGCGCGTTTTTTGAATGGAGTTTTTTTCCAAAAATGAAAAGCTTTTTCTGCGATTAAAAGTTTCTTCTCAAGTTCTTTATCTGAAATTTCACTAAATGTTTTCAAAACTTCTTCCGTTGCAGGATTTTTAGATTGGATTGGCATTACTTAATTATACTATGTTTTATCTTTTCTAAAGCTTCATTTGCCTCATTGTAATTTATCGAGCACAGAATAATATGCACGCCTTTTGAATCAAGCGCCTTTTGTAGTATTGGCGCAAGGTCTTCCGCCTTTTCAATCTTATGTCCAGTTGCGCCGAAACTACAAGCGAGCATCACAAAATCAGGGTTATTGAAAGAAAGTCCAAATGGAGGCAAATTAAGCTCTTTTTGTTCCCAGCGAATCATTCCAAAACCTGAATCGTCCAGCACAAGCGCCACGAGATTTATCTTTAGCCGAACAGCTGTTTCCAGCTCGCCTATGGTCATCATTATACCTCCATCGCCGGCAACAACCAGAACTTTTTTATCAGGATAAAGAATTTTAAGAGCAATACCAGAAGGCAAACCCGCGCCCATGGTCGCAAGCGTGTTATCTAAAAGAATACCCTGTTTTTCTCTTGCAATAAAGGCGCGGGCAAAATAAAGTTTGTACATGCCATTATCCAGAGCAAGAATTCCGTCTTCAGGCAATACTTTTTGTATATCCGAAATAATTCGCTCTGGTCGAAGTGGAAAATCTGGCAATTGTGAAAGTTCGAGAGCAGCCTTTTTTATTTTATCCCGTACTTTTAAAAAATAATTGAAATCCCAGGCAGGGTTTACTTTTATTTTTTCTGTAAAAGTTGCAATAGTATGAGAAATATCTCCTATAACCTCATGAGTAGGAATATAAATTCCTTTTGCGTTAGAAGGAAATAAATTAACATGAATGACCTTATTATTTTTATAGGTCTCAGGAGTTAAAATAATCGGAGGCTTTTCAATGACATCGTGTCCGACTAGAATAATAGTGTCAGCAGAACGCAACGCCTGATGTACATACTCCCCTCCAGACAAAGCTGTTGTGCCTATATAGAGAGGAGAGCCTTCATCTATCGCGCCTTTGCCCATTTGAGTTGAAACGAATGGTATGCTAGTTTTTTTAAAAAATGCAACGAGCTCTTTGCGTATGAGCATTCTATTCATACATCCGCCTAAAATAATTATTGGATGCTTTGATTTTTCAATTATTGTAAGCGCTTCGGTGATAGCTTTCTTATTTGCCACAGGGTAATTTATTTTAGGATTAGCAAATGGAACAGAGCCGCATGCTTCCAATGCAATATCTTCAGGTAATTCTATATGCACTGCGCCCTTTCGCTCAGTTTCGGCAAGCCTGACAGCTTCTTGCGTCATATTTGGCACCTGATCACCATTTGTAATAGTTGCGGAGAACTTTGTAATCGGCTTCATTATTGAAACGATATCAACAATCTGGAATTTTCCTTGCCTGCTCTTCTTTAACGGTTTTTGACCGGTAATGACCAAAAGCGGAAATCCGCCCAATTGCGCATAAGCCACGCCTGTAAGCAAGTTTGTCGCTCCAGGGCCAAGTGTAGACATTGCAACCCCGACTTTGCCAGTTATCCTGCCAAAAGTAGCTGCCATGAATGCTGCCGCCTGTTCGTGACGGGTAGTGAAAAAAGTAATTTTTGACTTTCGAACTGCTTCCAGAAATGTCAGATTTTCCTCGCCCGGCACACCGAAAATATGACTCACGCCATGAGCCTCGAGACATTGTACGAGCACTTCCGCTACGTTTTTAGTTCTGTTTTTCATATTGCGGGCCCACGAGGAATCGAACCTCGGTCTTTCCTTTTGGAGAGGAAAATTCTACCGCTAAACTATGGACCCGTATATCATTTATACCTTTCTAAAGGTATTTTTGCAATAGAGTTGCGAGTATAAAAACGAGCGTGCCACACAACAATCAGATTGGTGTGTGGCACAAAAGCTCCGGCTACCCGAGGCTTGATTTTAGCTCTGGTCGGCAGACCAGTCGGCACAGCACCAGACGATGATACTGCCCGCAACTGCTGCGATGAGAGCTAAATCTTTCAGATGTAGCGAGAAAAGAATCCCGCAAAACACCATAAAGACACTTGCGACTGGTATCGCAGGCTTTTGTATGCTTTTGCGGAAAACCCAACCAACCACCCTGTGGAAGTGAGGAACCATTTTTTTTGTTTTCATAGGAGTTCAAAAAGATACTAACATAAGTCAGTTAGAATGTTAAACACCCATAATCAGGAGACTATTTGTCTACTTCTTAGATTCCTTATGCTTAGTCTGTTTTCGGCACCAATTGCAATACTTTTTCAGCTCGATTTTTTTAGTGACGAGTTTTTTGTTTTTGCTGGACCAGTAATTTATTCTCTTGCAGGTTCCGCAGGCAAGTTTTATAAGTCTATCTTGGGACATATTTTTATATTATATGAAAAACTTCAAAAAAGCAACATCCAACCAGAACTTAGTCTATTGTCCACGATGTTGAACATATGTAAAAGATAGTAGACATTATAAATTGTTATAATTTCTGCGATAGCAGAGTTTCTAACAATTTATTAAATTTTTACTTTTTTTGCTTTAATTTTATTCTTTAACAAAATAGAAGAAACTTTTGAAAATTTTGCGGGATCTCCGGTAGTGAAATAAAGAGTTTCCCCGGGTTTCTTTTGATTATTCTCCAAAAAGTTATTTGCAAGCAGTGATTTTGTATGCTTTGCGATGGCATTTCCACTATCTATGAGTGTAACATTAGAACCCACAATTTTCTGTATGGATTTTTTCAAAAAAGGATAATGCGTACAACCTAAAACAAGATAATCAGCATCAGAATCTCTGACTTCTTTCAAATATTTCAAGAGAAGTTCGTTAACTTCCGGGCTATCTAACTCGCCTTTTTCTACTTCATCTTCAAGATTTTTACATCCGATATTTAGCACATTTATATTCTGACAATAATCTTTTATCAAATTCTTTAATACTTCACTAGCAGATGTAGAAGGGGTCGCGATTACAGCTACTGTCTTCGTTTTCGTTAATTCTGCTGCTGGTTTGATAGCTGGTGCAGTACCGACGACGGGAAGCAAATATTTTTTTCTGACTTCAGCGATTGAATTACAGGTAGAAGTATTGCAAGCCACAACCATTGCTTTAATATTGTGTTTTTCTATAAAATAGTCCGTAATCTTATACGCCAATTCAATGAGCTCCTCCTTGATTTTTTCGCCGTAAGGCACATATTTCTGGTCGGCCAAAAACACAAAATTTTCATTGGGAAGAATGCTATGCAGTTCTCGCAAGACAGAAAGTCCGCCGACGCCTGAATCAAAAACGCCAATCGGTTGGTTATTTTTGTTTTTATCAATATCTGGCATTTTTAATAATTTTTTCCAATAATTGCAAAGGGAAAATTTGCGGATCTTCGGCTAAGGCCTGATGAAAAAGCACGGTAGAAGGAGTCAAAGCCGGCAGGGTGTTAATTTCAATAATTAGGAGCGCGCCGGTAGTTACATTCACAAAAGCATCCATCCGCGCGTAACCCTGCAGCCCGATTTTGATGGCTAACTCTTCGGCTAACTTGCGAATATATAAAACTATTTTCGGTTTGATTATCTCTTTCGGCGGAGGTGTGATATTTATGCCTGTGCCACCTTGAAATTTTTCTTCCACTGAAAGCACTTCGCCTTCAGCTACCGTTAGACTGGGAGCAAAAACATGCAACTTTCCATTTATTTCCAAAATTCCGATGGTAATTTCTATCCAACCATCTTTTCTTGTATATTTTAATTTGTTTCCTTTGAGACGAACTGAGTCTGTCCTAATAAATTTTTCAAAAAGAATTTCTTTGACTGGCTCCGTCGGCATTTCGATAATGGTTTCTTGATTAAGCAAAACTCCCGCAGGAATAGAACTTTCGTTTTTTATCAAATATTGCAGATAATTCTTCAAATCAGCTTCCTTGTATAAATGCGCCACTCCCGTGGAACATCCGTCATCTTTTGGTTTTACTATAATGGTTCTACTATCAAGTTCAGATTGAAGTTTAAGCCAGAATTTCTTGATTCTGTCTAGTTTTATATCTTTCAAAAATAAAATTTTTTGGACAGTAGTGCCTACTTGCTTAATGTTCATATTTCTGATAAATTCTCCAGTAGTGAATTTATCCATGCAAAGCCGGGAAGTTTGCTCACTGGAACCGTTAAATTTTATTTTTTTCGATGTAAGGATTTTTTGAAAATTTCCGTTTTCTCCATCTCCCCCATGAAGTGCTAAAAAAATAAACTTCGATTTTTTGATAAAATCATCAAAAGATATTTTATGCGGCATAAAAAACGGTTCCGTTGCTTCATTATCTTCAAGCAGAAGTTCTGTTTTAATTTTTTCAATTATGTTTTCCGTGTTTTTCTGCCATACTCCGGCATTTTCCACGCTAGCGATTATTTCTTCCACGGTATGGTTTAAAATAAGAGCATAGGGTAATTCCCAGACATTATTTTCAAAATCTAGCAGATACGGTTTGGGCTCATAAATACTAGATTGGCGCAACTTAAGCCAAACATTGGTTCCGCTCATTAAAGACACCTGCCGTTCCGATGTCCTGCCTCCGAAAATCACAGATACTGGTTTTTTATTTTCTTTCTTTTGCTTCCAAAATTCTGAAAAATTAATTTTTTGCCTATGGCATGAATTCTTGACAACATAGCGCAGTAAATCGCTATGGCTCATGCCCAGCCTCGACGCTTGTTGAAAAAGAAAACTATTTTGTTCCATGCCTGATACCGGGTTAAAGTCGGAAAACCAGATATTTCCGTTAGAAAAGAGAAATCCATCGAAGCGGGCGAAGTCTTTCATTTTAAAGAGAGAGAAAAGCTGTTTCGCTTCAGTTTGAATTTTTTCAATTGTTTCATTCAGAAATCTTGCCGGACAGTGATATTTTACTTGATTGGTCGGCAGATATTTCTTGCGAAAATCAAAAATTCTGCCCTCGTGATAAGCCATTTCAATTTCGGAAGGCATTAAAGCAACCGGTATACCGAGCTTGTTTTGCAAAATGATCACCGTAAATTCTCTGCCTTCCGCAAACGGCTCCATGACCACCCGCGTGTCCATCCTTTTAGAAAAAATAATCTCCGCTTTTTCCATTGCCTCTTCCGGCGTATTTATAGAAAAAACCCCGATACTCGATCCGCCGGTAGCCGGTTTTATTATTGCTCGCTTTATTTTATGTTTTTTAAAAAATTCTCTGACTATTTTTGCGTTATCTTTTGAATAAATTTTTAAAAGAGCGGACGGAAGAATAAAAAAACCTTTATCTTTGAGGGTCAGGCTGGCATGATATTTATCAAAAGCCATTTTGCATGATTCTGAAGAGGAACCTATATAAGGAACATTATTTTTTTCTAAAAATGCTTGAATTTGGCCGTCTTCGCCAAAAGGGCCATGCATCGCGAGAAAAACCATATCAACTGACTTTAAAAATTTAATTAAAGATTTTGAACTTAGAGATGAAGAATTTTGCGTCAGTTTGAAATCAAAATCAGAAGGATTATTTGAATAAAGCTCTGCGCGAGAAATTTTATAGGCTCTTTTTTTCTGATCAAAATAAATTGGTAAAATTTCAATAGTGTCGCTGGATAAATAGTCAAGCACAGATCGCGCTGAGTTTAAAGATATTCCTCGTTCCAGCGACGGACCGCCTGTAAGTAATGCTACTTTCATAATTTTTGCAAAAAATGGTTTCTAATATACTCATATATTATAAATTAAAAATACACAAGTCAAGAAAACTGTGGATAACTTTATTTTTCTTTGCAAAAATTTATTTAACCCTTAATATGGCGTTTTGTAAGTCTTTTGGTATTTTAGTCAAACTAATACAGCCATTTCGGGTAATTAACACCATATCTTCTATCCGTACCCCGCCGAAACCTTTTATATATATTCCGGGCTCAATAGTCATCACACATCCTATGGGAATTGCATCTTCACTTTTCGGTTTGAAATTCGGCCATTCGTGAATGACAGTGCCAACTCCGTGTCCCAACCCATGCGGAAATTTTTTAGCGCCGAATTTTTTATTCAAAAATTCTCGCGCTACTCTATCTATGATTTTTGCTCTTCGCTCGCCTTTTTTTATTTTATTTATGGCCAAATCCATCGCCTTAAGTACATTTTCATAAATTCTCTTCTGCTTTCGGTTCGGTTCGCCCCAGAAGTAAGTACGAGTCATATCGGAGCAATAATGATTCACGGTGCATCCAAAATCAAACATAATTGTATCACCTTTTTTTAACTTTGTTTTATTGGGTTCGTGATGGACATCAGCTGTATTTTTACCGAAAGCGACAATAGGCGGAAAAGATAAAATGGGCGCGCCAAGTTTGATAAACTTATTTTTAATCATTTTCGCAACCTGGATTTCCGTAAAACCAGTTTTCAAATTTACTACAATATATTGTAGTACTTTCTCGCTGATTCTTTGCGCCCTGATTATATTAGTAAGTTCTTTTTTATTTTTCACCGCCCGAACTTCGTGGATTAGTTTTGTTTCCATATATCTTCAAATATTCCTTAGATTACAATATATTGCATATTAAGGTTTAGTAGATTTCTTTGTTATAATGTTCCGTACAAACTACTTTTTTGGGACCGCCTTCTGATTCGGGCAAATATGTAGTATCGATTTCTTTGTCCCCCAAAAAACACATTCTTTTTCGCAAGACCATCGGATTGCGTAACTTCAAGCGCCTATTATGCCTTTCATCCGGATGAATTGAAGGTAAGGGCAAACCCAATCTTTTATAGAAACTCAATTCTTGTTCTAGAATTTTGAAAGGTTTTTTGGTAATTTCACATTCAATAATCTCATCAAAGATAGAATCATCCACCTCGGCAATAGTTTGAGGCAAATCTTTTCCTTTGATTGTGGTTTGATAAGAACTAGACTTATATTCCCGCCAAGTATATCCCTTAGATTCTGCTGTTTTCTTATCTATGGGAAAGTAATCTTGGGCGATTGTTTCATTGTAGGCAAAAGGTGAGATTTCTGAAGGAAAAAACTCTCCGAAAGCATATTTATTGCCATTTTTATCCACAAATGGAACGGTTTTCATTTGCTCTATAATTTTCGGCAAGAGTGTCTCATACTCTTCTTTAGTGTACTGTTTATTTAAAATACAATACTGTTTGCCATTCATAGAAGCACACCCAAAACAATAACTGCAATTATTCATCATAAAACTATAAAAAATATCTCTGGAATACCAAACTGTTGCACCGAAAAATATTTTACTATTCTGCACTCCCACACTTATTCCTTCATAATTTAATTCACAGCCATCCCCACATCCCGGACCCACGTCATAAGCATCTTTTAATCCATGAGCCCCCCAACACGCGTATTTTACGTTTTCTGCTTCATCTCGAAAGTCAAAAACACCAAAACAGTTACGGGAATTAGAGACTTGGTCTCCTATTACATTTGTTGTATTAATTAGTTTAAGATGTTTGTGTAATGCATTTTTCCATAGTTTCTCAAATTTCTCTCTTGCTTTTTTGATACCGGAACGAGTATCTAAGTTTAACGCTTTTTTCTTTTCCTCATATTCTTCTTTTGAATATTGTGTATTTTCTATACAATAATTTTTATGCCATAAATTAGTGCATAAAATGCAATTAGAACAATTTCGACAATCGTAAAGAAAAAATGAATCCAAACATCCTTCGCTCTCTCTGGAAAAAAACAATCTGCTGGAATCGCTACAATACACATTTTCATAACAAAACTCAGTGGCGAATGAAGTATACGAATCATGAGTAAACATTCCATGCCACAACCTGTTGCAATACATGCAGTCTTCGCTTCGCCAAGCGGCGCTTACCAGATAACAATTTTTTTGCTCCACCGCGACATTGCAAAAACGAGAGTTTATCGACTTAGAATCAAATAGAGGCATTTGTGGAACTCTTTCGAGAAGTTCTCTGAATTGTTCAAAAAACGGTCGAGAAAAGTCATATTCTCTGCCGTAATCGCGAGGATCCCAAGAATCTCCCCACCAAGTTTCTTTGTCGTAAGTTATTATCTTTTCATCCGGATGATAAATTGATATCAGAATTTCTTTTGCTTCAGAAACACTGTTTAATCTACGAAACAAAGAATGTTCGTTGCGCCACATAAGACGTCTGACTAGTCTGCACTCCGGACACCAAGTGGGCAGAGGAACTTTTATTTTTTCATAAAATCCGAAATCATCCGGCTCTATCGTAAACTCGTTCTTGCAATTCTGACACACTACATTTTCGGATTTATATTCCATAACTTTTAATCTACGCTATAGCGTAGATGTGTAGTTTTAAAACAACTTAACGATATCATGAAAAGTAACTGCAAGCATAAGGAGTATCAAAATAGAGAAGCCGACCATGTTTGCCATGTTGGCCACTTTAGGATTAATGCGCGAACCTTTTATTTTTTCAATCAACAAGAAGAAAAGTCGTCCGCCGTCCAGCGCCGGAAATGGAAGCAAATTTATAATCGCTAGATTAACAGAAATAAGCGCGGTAAAAGACAAAAGATAAACAAAACCGAATTGATAAGCAGCGCCCACGATACCCACCATGCCAACGGGACCTGTAATTGAATCAAAACTGCCTTTGCCTCTTATACCCTCTGAAATAAGCGTAAAAAGCCCTAAAACCGTGCTTTTGGTCACAAACAGGGTTAACAGCATCCCCTCTTTAAAAGCCGAAAAAACAGGTAATTTGGCCGTTCCAATCATATCCATTGATACACCTATCATGGGTTCCTCGTTGGTGGACTTTTGGACTGGTATTACTTCTGTAATGCGGATATTTTTTTCTTTACCGCGCAAATAGCCTATTTCAATTTCTTTTTCGGAACGCGAAATTATAAAAGATTTTAGAGTGTCTGGATTGATTTCATTTAAAATTTCTGGCAAATCTGTCTGCTTAGTAGGCAAGCTTTTTACCGAAATTATTTTATCTCCAGATTTAAGACCTGAAAAATATGCCGGAGAATCATTCAAAACGGAAATTATCATTAAGTTCACATTTTGTAGCTTGTAATTTATTCCACTGCCAACCGAAGCAGGAAGTCCAGACATAAAGCCGATGGAAAATAAAAGCCAAGCCAGTAAAAAATTAGCAAACACCCCAGCAAACAAAACTATTGCCTGTTTCCATTTGGCTTGATGCACGAAACTTCTGGAAAAATCTTGTTTAGTCTGTAAATCTTTTTCTAAAAATCCTACCTCCACGAAATCAGCTTCGTCAAAATTTTCGCCGAAAATTTTGACGAAGCCCCCAAAAGGTAAAGCGTTCAAGCTATATTCTGTTTCTCCCTTTTTTACGCTAAAAATTTTTGGCGGAAAACCGAAACCAAATTCATCTACTCGGATACCGAACTTTTTAGCGGCAAAAAAATGTCCAAACTCATGAACCAAAACCAACACCAATAGAATTATAAAAAAGATGATTATATTCATGCGACTCTATCCCATCACTTCTTTTTGCTTCTTTTCGAAACTTGCTTCCAAATTTTTATTTACTTCGTCAATAATCTTCTGCAATTCGTCTTTTGCCCTGAATCTTTCGTCTTCGGTCAGTTTTCCTTCTTTTTCTTTTTTTTGCACATCATCCCAAATACGTTCGCGTTCACGACGTACTGTAATTCTTTGTTCTTCTAATTTTTCTTTCAAAACTTTCACTAAAGTCTGTCTTGTTTCTGTGGTTAATTGAGGGAAAATTACCCTAACGCCTAAATCATCTACTGCCACCGAAAGTCCTAAATTAGCCGCGGCTATCGCTTTCTCTATTTCCTTTATCTGACCTTTATCAAAAGGCGAAACCCGCAAAGTTTTTGGGTCTTCAATGGAAACCGAAGCGACATTCTTTAGTGGCACTCGCGAGCCATAAGATTCCACCATTACTCCATCCAAAACCATCGGTGAAGCTCGACCGATATTGAGCTGACTGTATTCTTTATTCAAAAATTCCCCCACTTTCTTTAATTCCGTCTTAAAATTCACAAAGTTGTAATTCATGGTTTTATAACGACAAGTGAGAAGCATAAGCAAATTTATTTGTTTAATGTCCGAATGCCGTTGTTATATGGTACTCCATATTGTATCACAATTTTTTAATTTAATATACCTCCTGCTGATAACATTTTTCACAATAAATTATTTCTGGCCTTTCCGGCGCATAGCTTGTTTCAAACTCATTTTTGCATCCCTTGTTCATACAAACTCGACGCCAGAGTTTTAAAGGATTTCTTTGTTTTAATCTTTGATAGTGTCGACAGTTAGGACATAACCTAGGCAAAGGCAAATTCATCCTGCGATAAAATATTAAATCTTCTGACAAAATTCTGAAAGCAGTCATGCAATTTTCTTTGCAGTTTCCTTGATGTTCACAAGCAATTATTTCATTTAAAATAGAATCATTTATACCTGAAATAGAATCTTGAACCTCTTCAAATTTTTTTGTTATCTCATAATTTCTTTTGTTGTGTTCTTTCCAGTTATAACCTTTCGCCTTAGCTTCTTTTTCATCTAAATAGAAATATTCTTGGGCGGTAGTTTCGTTATATCCAAATGGTGAAAGCTCTATAGGAAAAAATTCACCGTATTTGTATTTAATGCCATTTTTATCAATATAAGGCATATTATTCATGTGTTCTATAATCTTTTGAGTCAATTTTTCATATTCTTCTTTTGTATATTGTTTATTTAATATACAATACTGCTTTTTTTTGAGTCCCACACAACCAAACACGTCAGACACGCCCGGAACAGTAATACTATACTGGACATTTCTCGAAATATTCCATACACCCCAACCACATTTTACATTATTCAATCCTCTGCCACTTTGCAAAGATTCATAAACTAGTTCGATGTTGTCTCCATAGTGGGTAAAATCATAAGTAGTTTTAACTGGTCCATTTGAAACAAAAGAACAGAATTTAGTATCTTCTAAATTAGCAGCACCAAAACATGACTTTGCATTCTTGGAATGCTCTAAGTAGTCACCAGTGACATTTAAATTTTGAACCCCGAAGTAATACCTCTTAGGAAACTTTTTCCAAAAATCATGTGTTTTTTCTTTTAGTAAGATTATATTCCTGTGTGAGTCCAGTCTAAAAGATTTTAATTTCTGTTCGTATTCCTCTTTAGTATATGGTTCATTAAATATATGATATTTTTTTCCATGAAGATTCACGCACCCGAAACAATTATTACACCCACGAAGACCAAAAGAAAAATGCACGTCCACACAATCTTCACAGTTTTGTGAAAAAGTGGTTTGATAACAATTTATACAAGTTACTATTTCATAACAGAGTTCTCCTTTTCTAACCATGGTAATGTCCTGAGAATCCTTACAATAAAAAGCTCCGCTGCCATACGATACATTTTCATCAAAAGTCCCATCGTGTAGTAAATAGCAATTTTTCATGTCATTTGCCATATTGCAATATGGAGAGTTGATCATGGTTGTTCCGAAGGCGAAAAGATTTGGAGCGGGAACTTTTCTAAAGAACTCAAAAAGCTGAGTCAAGAAAGGTTTTGAAAAATCAATATCTTCTGCATAGTCTAAGGCATCCCATTTGTCGCTCCACCAACATTTATCACAATAAACAATATTATTAAAATCCTTATTATAAATAGAGATTATTTTCTTTCTACACAAGCCACATTCTCGATTATGAAGCCCCCTTTCATTACGCCAAGCTAAACGCCGTTGAAGACGACAATCTGGACAGAAAGTAGGCGGCGAAATATCCATCTTTTCGTAAAATCCAAAATCATTCGGTTCTATCGTAAAATCTTTTTTACAATTCTGACATATTCTTTTTTCTGCTTTATATTCCATAACTTTGAAATTCCTTAATCACCAATATACTGTATACTAAGAAACTTTAAAGAAACTAATTTTCCGGCACAATTAGTGCCACAGATTCCATCAAGCTTTTTGCAGAGCTTCCGGGCATACGAAGAAATTCACGAACTTTGAAAAAATGTTCAAGACATTTAATATCAAAGGTTCCCTTTGATATTTTGCCATGAATAACTGATTCCAGCGCGTTTAAAAATCGCAAAGCCTTGGAGCGCGCAGAATCCAGAGCAACAATTTGATCTTCCTCTTCTTCCTCTGATTCGGCTAATAACTCTTTTATAAAATCTAATCTTCTTTGCAAAGGTAAATCTATAAATTTTTCCGCTTCTTCCATTTCCTCCGCAAGGCCTTGCCTTGCGGAGATTATGTAAAATCGAGAAACAAGGGTTTTAAGCAAAGCATTCAAGTCCGGCACGATCAGGAAAAAGTGAGTATTTTCTATAGGCCCTTCAAACATTTTCAGCAGGCTGTTTTGCGCCTCCAGTAAAAAATTATTGGCAGAAATAATAAATATTTTTTTACCGACAGAAAAACTTTTTTCCATCGCGTATGATCTTAAATTGCGCGCATCTTCAATCTTGAAAGAATCAAGTGAAATGCGAGAAACATCGGCATTGCCAGTTGCCTTGATTCCCATATTTTCAATAAACTCTAGAATTTCCGGCAAAATTTTATCTCGCTGCCCTTCTATCAAATAAGCGTGATGCAAATTATTTTTATCTAAATGTTTGGAAAACATACTTATCTTTTGCTTAAAATCGTTTTCTTATACAGATCCAAATGTTCCAAGGCGATGCCCGTGCCTTTCACCACGCAAAAAAGCGGATCTTCGGCTAGGGTCGCTTTCACTCCTGTTTTGCGATAAACCAAATCAGTGAAATTGCGCAACTGAGAAGAACCTCCAGTCATAATAATTCCTTGATCGATAATATCAGAAGCAAGTTCCGGAGGGGTTTCCTGCAATACATCTTTAATCGCCTTGATTATCTGTTTTAATTCTCCATCTATGGCGCGCACTATTTCATTAGTTCCCACTCGCGCTGACCTGGGTAATCCTTGAATATAATCACGACCCTTGATTGTGACACTAAGTTCTTCTTCTAAAAGCACTGCCGCCCCTATTTTGATTTTTACTTCTTCCGCTGTTCTGTCACCTATCGCCAAATTAAAAGTTTTTTTGATGTAATCGGCAATCGCTTGATCTATTTTATTGCCAGCGCATTTAACTGAAGTGGAAGAAACAATTCCGCCGAGCGAAATAACTGCCACATCCGTGGTACCTCCGCCGATGTCCACCACCATGTGGCCCTTGGATTCGTAGATCGGAATGCCTGCGCCAATAGCGGCTAAAATAGGCTCTTTAACTACATAAGCATTTTTAGCGCCCGCGCGGATAGCCGCCTCAATGACTGCTCTCCGTTCAGTGCTAGTGACACCCGCCGGCACCGAAACCATCACGTCCGGCTTGAAAAAATTGAATTTACCAAGGGCTTTATTTATAAAATAACGAAGCATTGCTTCGGTCACCCGATAATCCGCAATCACTCCGTCTTTCATCGGACAGTAGGTAATGATGGTTTCCGGTGTCTTGCCAATCATATCCTTCGCTTCAAAACCAATGGCCAGAATTTTATTGTCCTGCTCGGAAACAGCCACCACCGAAGGCTCGTTTAAAATGATTCCTTTGCCGGGCAAAAATACCAGGG
>ERZ1292632.1487-Hain-H43-01um-R2-1487-length-22458-cov-5_pt2 | contig 16434 bp, 30 predicted proteins | sample MGYA00564407_ERZ1292632 | MGnify/ENA primary metagenome ERZ1292632 (study PRJEB36523, sample SAMEA6512637) | groundwater metagenome | collected 2019-01-08 | study: AquaDiva: Metagenomics assemblies of 32 groundwater samples | reverse complement strand
CGATTATATGGTTTAGTGGTATTAATCGAATTCCGCTTATATTCTCCAGCCGGATTCTTTAACAAGGTACTAGCTACACCAGCTAATTGAGAATTTGCTTGAACTATTACATATTGACCAGCATAATTACCAGCATAAGTACCAGCACTATATGGTTTGTAAGTAGCTCTACTATCAGTATCTCCAGCGATAGTAGCGTTAGTTTCAGCATTAGTTACAGAAGTACCAATTTTTTGTCCACTTGGAAGACCTAAAGTAACCTGTGTGGTAACAGGGGCTACTGGGGTTCCAGCTTGAGCAATTACCATACCACCTGTATATCTAGCTGTTCCAGCTTTAATTAAATAAACATTGGGTTTTATGAGAGTACCAGCCATAATTCGTCTCCTTTAAATAGACGAACTTTCCAAAATCCTGAAATTATAATCCCTTCCTATATTTCTACACTACCATATACACCATTTCTTATATCTTGTAATACTTTCCTTAATCTATGATTTACAATTTGTTTGGAAATACCTCTTTGTTCACCAATTTCCCTATAAGTCAAACCAAGATAAAATCTGTCATAAAGTAGTTCACTAGCATCTTTTGGTAATTTATCCATTATACTTAAAACATATTTTTTGGGTGGATTATCAAAACTACCCATATCACATATATATCTATTTAATTTGTCTCTTTTAACTTTCAGCGTGGTTTTACTTCTAATTTCTTTTTGACATTCCCATAATACAAACTTATATAAGGAAGTGGTAAATTTCCTTTTTTGAGAAAAATCGTGGGATTTTAGAGCTTTCCACAACCCCAACATTTTACATTGTTCTAAAACCCGCCCAGAAATTTGGTTATTAAATCTACGAATTACTGAGTTCATTATTTTAATATTATCTATATTTATTCTTGCTTCTTCAAAGGTTGTTTCAGGTGTCATTCAGCAAGTCGCTCCTTTAAAATATCTATTGTTTCAAATCCCTTTGTTCCTAAAACGCCATCCATGAATCCATAATCAACCGATTCTTGGGCGGTAATATACCACTCTTGTTTTTGGTCCATTCTGTTTTTTAAAAATCTCTTTATATATCGGTCGGTTTTACCTTTAAAGAATTTCCCATTTTTACATTTTTCAAGATAAATATCAAACATAATTGTACTTAATTTATTATTTAATTCAATATAGGATGACGCCCCTTTTGAGGTATCAGAAACATAAATGGTTCCTTCATGAATCATAAATAGGGCGTTTGGAGAAATAACTCTTAAATCTGCGGCCTGTGGAATAATTGAACTCATGGAACGGGCATGGGAATAGGAAATGGAAATAATTGGGCATGTTGAAAGGGATATAATGTCGAAAATCGCCATCGAATTTTCCCAAATTCCTCCGACTACATTAGCGTGGACAATTATTGGTTGTGTTTTAGACATATTTTCAAGTAGTTTAATATTTTTTATAAACATACTAGAATTACGATAATCTATTCCACTTTCATCTTCCTCTTGTGAGTCTATAGGGCTATGTAAAAAAACCTCCCTAGATTCTAGATTTATACAATAATCGTGTAAATGACTAATTGAATCATGAATCCTGTCTTTTTTATTCATATTCTTTATTTGTTATTAACCTTCCACCAATTAATTTTTGTAATACAGAATAAATATTAATAGTTTTATCAAAATCTTTTGTTTCAAGTTTATCTAAAATATTATGAGGGGTTTCTTCCCAATTTTGCTGAGTTAAAATCTCAAAATTTCCATTTGGTAATACATAAATCCCCCACATATCATATTTGTCCGATATTGGTTTTCTTATTTCCCCAAAATTTATTTTATTTTCAAAAAGTTGGGATATGAATTTATCCATTTGGATACCCATATTTATATCAGTAGAAAATATAACTTTTTCAATTTCATCTTTTATAGTGGGGATATTAAATAAACCACTTTTTGGGAACCCAACCCTCAATTTATAACGACTCATAACCTGTAAAGCTTCAACTCCTAGAATATCTTTTATCTTCAATACTATGTCTTCTGTAAGATTAAAATTAAAATCAATAATCCATATATCCAAGTATTTACTAATAAAGGAGGGACCACCAATAGACACAACTCCAAGTGGAGTGTTTAAAATTTTAGACGAAATCCCATCTATTTCATTTTCATCATCTTCGTCATCTTCGTCATCTTCGTCATCTTCCCCAAGTTCATCTAATGCTTTTTGATATTTAGCATTGATAAATTCTTCTGTCGGGTCGGTGTAAGAACTCCATTTAATCTTTTTTTTCATACGGGGTCCGGTAATGTGTCTGGTTTATAGTTTTTCAACAAGTTAATATTGAATTGGTTTAAAGAATATCTGGGGTTTCTTAAATTCTGTATTTTATTATTAAATTCTTGATTTTCCCTTTCAGATACACCTTTAAACATAATAGTATTATTTGTTATTGTGCTATAAAGTCTAATAAGTTCTGGACCACTAAATTTAACACTATTTAACCCATAATCTAAAAATGCTTCAAATGCTATTGGAAACAACTCCTTAGTTATACAAGCTATTACAAAAGCATAAGAACGAATTTCTTCTTGAGCATGAGGGTCTAAACGAAGTTTTAAGAAATGGAACAGATTTCTAAGGTCAATTTTCCAATATGCTTCTGTATAAGTAGAGAGAGGTAAATCCTTTCTCGCTTGCTCACGAGCAATACCGTGTTCTAATCTGTGTTGATATAATTTATCAGCGTGTTCATGATGTATTTTTTCAGCTTTTGAAAAATATTCCCCATCAATATTCTTTCTATATTCTAATCCATCATGATATATACTTCCAATTTCTGGTAAATATCCACAACTCCCCTGTTTATTATCCCTACTTTGTAATCTCCATTTATCAGGTGGAGTTTCTTGTTTATCCATCGTTGCTTCTGAATACCTAGTTGACTGCTCATTCACCGACGCTGTTCTAGTCCTAATCCATTGTCTCCAACAATCCATTGGAACTTTTACATGTAATTTGATCTCACACATTTCTAGTGGGGTCATATGTTCATGGTTTACTAAATATCTAATTAATTGTTTATCATCAGAAACTTTCTTGGTTCCTTTTCCGTATGACACCCTAGCTGCTTGGACTACTGCTTCGTCATTACCCATCCAGTCCACAATTCCCAAAAATCCTTTATCCAAAACTTTAAAATAAGTATTTTTATTCATTATTGTGGATGTCCTATAACATTAAAAATGTCCAATGGGCCAATCACAGGTGAGTTTGTACGATTAATTGCTTCCTCTGTTAATTTTAACATATCTAATTTTGCTAAAATATCTTTGAAAATTGGTTCGTTTTGCTGTTTTAAATAATCTATAACACTTTCTTGTAGAGGTGCTTTTAAACCACTATAAATAAATAAGGCGAATGCCTGTTTAGAAACTTCCTCGTCCCTAACATCTACTGCTACTGAAATTTCGTTATCAAAGTCTAGTTCTAGTAAGACACGGTAATGTATAAAATCGTCTTCATCGTCTCCTTCACCACATTCTTTATATCCCCCACAGTTTTCACATTGCTCCTGTTCTTCTTGATGTTCCTGGTTATCTATCTGTTCCAATTCATCTAGAAATTTATTAATTCTATTTCTTCTATCAAAATAATTTTTTAACCATTTAAACATTTATTTTTCCTTATTTGTCTTGATATAGTTTTTTAATAATGCTTTTTAAAACGCGGGCCGAGCAATTATCTATTCTTTTGAAAATACTGGTGAGGATTTCTACCGAATCATATAGATACAGAGATGCGTTTCTGTCACCCCCATATTTTATATCTTTTTTAGCTTTATTCCTTTTTATATATTTCTTTATACTTTTTGTATTTGACACCCAACAAAAACCACCCTGTAAAACATAAATCCATAATTGAGCTTTAGTTTCAGATATACCGCTTTTTTTCTGAGTTTTGGGATTATAATATTCAATTGCTAAATTACCAGTTTTGGATTGGTAAATATCAAATTTAACTTCTACATATATTATAGTTTTATTTAGTGTGATAATCAAGTCGAATTCTGGATGATTCCCGATTTTTTCCTCGTATTTAATTTTTGCTTTATCTAAAAGGGTTTTGACAAAATTAACTCCTTCCATCCCTTTATCACGACTATTTAAGAACCCCATAATTAATTGAATATCCCATATTTCTGTAGTCTTCTAGTTGCTCGTTTTAATGAAAATGATACTGCTTGTTTTGTCACCCCTTTTTGTTTAGCTATTTCTTTTTGTGAAAATCCATCTACATAGGTCAAATTGAGATAATCTACTTGTTTTTGGGTTAAAATTCCATTATTTTTTTGGATTATTTCCCCACAATTATTTTCTATTGGTTCTTTTTGAGCAAAGTCTATATATGAATCTAAAGATATAGTATTAGAATTTTTCCTAATTTCTCTAATTAAATGGGAAATTTTAAATATCACATTTTGTATTCGCCAAGTTGATTCTTTCATTCCTTTAGTTGAATCATAATTTTGGTCCGCTATCATTAAAGCATATGCCACCTCCCCTATAGCATTTTCATCCATAATAAGCTTGTGTTTATAATTTCCACCGTAATTTAAAATTAAAGTTTTAGCTAAATTAATATATTCTTTTAGGGTAAATTTAATCATTGTTGTATTCTCCTGATAAAAGTTTTTTTCTTTCATTTGCGATTACAGATTTCCAGTAGCTAAATTTTATTTTATCTAAAACCTCTGGTTTATTATTTATAACTTCTAATACAGATTTATAAGCATAATCAATGTGTTCCTTATTTAGTAGGTCGTCAATAGTTTCATAAAAAATACATGGGAGGTCTAATCCCAAATTTGTTGGGTTATATTTTATTATTGGAATAGCTCCACAATAAAGAGATTCTAACATTCTGAATGTGTCCAATCCAACGCTTTCACTAGCTATAACCATTTGATGTTCTTTTAAATGGTCTCTAAAGGTATTATGTGGGACTTCTGTTTCAATTACTGTAGCAATATCTGGATATTTTCTAAAAGTATTTTTGATATCTGCTCTCTCTAAAGTATAATCCATCCAACAGATATAATATTTTTTATCTCTTTTTGAATTAAAATCAGCGTTTTCCACCCATCTTTCCTCACTATTCATCTGAATTCCGAAGGGTATATTTATAATTTTATTATTATAATCTAAAGGGAGTTGATTATTGACCAAATACCACTTCTTAATCTCCTTTGGTATCTCTGGAAAAGTTTCATGTGTAAAATTATTCGTCCTTAAAACATATTTGTGGTTTGGATTACATTTATTTATATCAACCCTTGGAGGGATTTGTATTCCATTAAATCCAATTTCCTTACCATATTGTCTTACTAAAATTTTAGCATATTCAATTAAATCATTACACGGTTGGTACTCTTGTTGTAATGCTAATCCCCAATCACAAAAACTGCTTATTAAAATTACACTTTTACCAGAACCTTCCAAACGAGAAAATAAATCCTTTATATGATTTGTCGGGGACCAGCAAATTTGTCCTGATTCTGGAAGATTGTCCAAACCAGTACTTTTTTCGTAAATATAATCTGCTAATTTTCTCCAACCATAACAACTTATAATGTCTTCTTTTGAAAATAACAATTTATATTCCTTTAATCCAAACCTGGATTACAACTAATAATTCCGTCGATTACTGCTTGAACAAAGAAACTCTTTAAAATAATCAATGTGTTTTTATTTCTGATATTCACTCTAAAATTATTACCCCATAAGTGAATAATCTTAACTTCCCCTAATTTAACCAAATCCCCAAGATATTCTTCAATTTTTCTAATAATTGTTTTATCTGGAACTTCCAATTTGGGTTCGGTGGGTTGTTCTTTGTTTGTTTTATCAACTTTTTTCTTAACCATTTATAATAATTACTCCAAATTAAACAAATTGTCGTTGAAATCTAGAAAAGAATTTCCGAATAGGACCTTCTCGGTATTTAATGGAGGGGATGGGTGCTTTAGGAGGGGTAGATATTGTTGCTCTTACTTCTATAGTACATTTTCCATTAGAACATTGAGCAAACAAATTTGGGGTTAAAAATAACAACATAATAGGGATAAAAATTAATTTCTTCATAATGTTTCCTTTAATTTAATGTGTAATATACCAATCATGATAAAAATCATAAGCTGTTAAATAATAATCATAAGCCATTATATAATAATCTGTTGCTTCGTCATATTTAAGTTTAGCTGCTTGATATTTAGGCGTTGCTAAATCATAATACACACATGCGGTAGCTTTATCTCCTTGCATCCAAAGAAGATTACCGCTTGACCATTGTGAAAAAGCGTTTCCTTTTGCAGTATCTCCATCCTGAACACCTGTATTTCCATCAGAGTAACGATTATTACCTTCGTTTATAGAACAATCTCCTGGTATCATGTCGTTTTCTGTCGCGCCTTTTATCGTTACACAATTATATCTCCAACCCAATGACGTAGATTTCATACTAAGAGCATTGGTTGCATGTTGACTTGTTCCATTATAACTAGCGTCTGATGCTGTTTTAGCAGCGTCACAGGCGGCTTTTCGTTCATCATATGTTAAAGCTTTAGTTGTTCCCACTAATACAAGCAATGTTAATACTGAAAATATACTAAAAATAATCTTTTTCATTTAATTCTCCCTTATTATAATTCCGAAACTAAGTCTGTAATTTTTTTAACTGAATTCTCCCACGAAAATTGTTGAGCGGTTTTAATCCCTTCTTGGTTATTAGTTACAAAATTTTTATACATACTTCTCATATATTCTACTAAAGCATCAAATTGGGGTTGGTCTAAACTAGCCCACTGTCCCTCACCATGAAACCAAATATTATCTATAGCATCTTCCAATTCATCAATTTCTATTAGTGAGCAATTATATTCATTAGCAAACTGAGTATGACCACTATAATTTGTAGCAATTACTGGTTTATTACACGCCATACATTCCAAAAGTTCTAGGTCCCATCCCTCACCCCTACTCACAAACACCCCACAATCGCTCTGGTTGATTATCTGAGCAACTTCGGCCTGAGTCTGAACCCGATTCACCAGTTTAATTTTGGAAGCAAGAGGACTATTCTGGACCTTGTTTATCCAAAACTGCTTTTTATCTTGAAGTTGGGGTTGTTCCAGGAACGGGTTGAAAGTCATTAGACGAAGTTCAACATCGTCTTTTTCACTGAAAGCAGCACCAAAAGCATCAATCAAAAAGTCGTGCCCCTTATTCATAGAGAATTTACCAATAGTTATAAAAGAATAGGGGCGAACATATGGGGTTGGTTCTATTGGATGAAATATATCTGAATTTACCCCCAATGGAACTACAAAAGTAGGGGTGTCAATCTGGTTGGATTGGATAATCCCCTTTGCCCAATCAGAACATACAAAAAGCATATCTTGAGATTTAAGATGGTGCTTCTCTCTCTCGGTAAATAAGTTTAACTCGAAGATGGGAAAACCAATATGGGGACCTTTACCAATGTGTTGGGCAAGGTCAAACTGGTGAAAAATTCGGATAGACGGTGCCCTACTATCATAATTACTTTGGTTGTTTATAACTTGTTGAATAATGGGGATTTCAGATTCTTGTTCAATATCAAGTTGTCCAATAGGAAAATAAGAAACTTCGTGTCCCATATTTAGGGAGGATTTGATAATATGTTTAACTACCTGTCCATACCCCAAACTATTCCACGGACCTAGAATATTTAGGTTCATTCCGACCTCTTAATTCTTTTTACATTTAAACCAATTTGTTCATTCATATTTAAACCCAAAATGTTAGCAAGGGTGGTGAAATCTTCGTCGGAAGTTTCTGGATTAGACATAATATCTAGAAGGTCTTCCTTAATAATTCCTTCTGACTCCATTATTTTCTTGAATTTATCTGGACCTTCTATTGCTAATCCAACTTTTATAGCTTTTTTCTTTCCATTAGGGCCAGTAAAACAGGTTCCATGACCCCACGAAAAACCACTTTTACCATCCTTCGTACATTGTTTGAGAGGCATCTATATTCTCCATTTCTGTATGTTTGACTATTGCTCTACATATTTGTAAAAATTCTTTATCAGATAATTTATTTTTCATTTTATTTATTGGTTTATATATCCATTGAACATTATCTTTAGTATAACCTTTTGAAGAATCTATTCTGTCCAAAGAAGCGTTTCCAGACTGATATAAATCTCTTTTACTATTTGATTTCTTACCAATGTATTTCTTATGTGTTAAATTAATGCCAGTAAATCTACATTTTTTATCTTGTTCTAAAAATACCTCCCATCCTTCTTGAATAGTAATATTAAAAGGTATATTTCTAGATTTTGCGTGGCATTTCATACTTACCCAATATAATCCAGTAATTTCTTCAAATGTTTTGTTATTATGAGCTTTTTGATGTCTTAAACAACCACACGATTTAGATTTATTCATAGTTAAATTATAAGTATTGACTATAGTTTCGTTTCCACAATCACACTTACATAACCAGCTTCCAATACTTTTATTATTAGGTCTTTTTCTTCCAGAATATGATATAACTATCAATTTTCCAAATCTTTGTCCTACTAAATCTGCTCTGTTAGAAGCTGGTTTTCCTATATTATATTGAGTCATAAAAATCTCCTTGTTAAAAAAATGAGAAACTTCTATGACTATATACACCAGATTGTTATTTAAGTATCATTTATTTTCCTTATTAAAAATTCGGGTCATCGTCACCAACAACATTAACCGGAGTTGCTTGTTCTTGGTCTTTCTTTGCTCCACCACCTAATAATTCAATCCTCTCTCCGATTACGGTTAAAGCACTTCGCTTTTCACCTTCTTTGCTTTCCCAGCGGTCGAGTTGTAATCTTCCCTCAATTAATACTTGTTTCCCCTTCGTAACATACTTTCCAGCAATTTCTGCTTGTATACCGAAAAGGGTTATATCTTGAAACAAAGTGTCATCCTTGTCCTTACTTCTACCCGAAACAGCAAGTCTCAATTTACAAAGTTGAGTACCATTAGCAGTAGTACGAGTTTCAACATCAGCTACGGCGTTTCCAACCAATATAACACGGTTCATAAAAATCTCCCTTAAATAAGTATAAAATTAAAATCCTAAAACCTAAAAATCTAAACTCCAGAAAGTATTCCCACACTCTTACATGTTGGACAAACTGGAATATCTGCTCCATACTCTATTCTATACTCCAGATTAAGTTGAGTCAAGGTGTTTGTAATAAAAGCTTCACCACAATTATAACAATAAAACTCCTCAACTTCACACTCGGCATATAATCTCTCAAAATTTTCCCACATAGGTCGTCCTCCAAAATCCGATTCATCTAAAAGATAAGGTATAAAAAGAAATCCCAAAAAATCCATCTTTAACCCAATTCTTTATTCATTTCGTTTGAGTTGCTATATAACTTTCTGATGTTTCTTGACTAACTTTTGGGAGCATCTTTAATACCTTTTAACACATTATCATATATTATCAATCCAGTAATATTTCCTGTCTCCATACCAATTCTAGCTTCAACCTGAATAATTCTATGTTCTACATGACTTTGTTCTTCGGTAAAAAATATTTCCCATTCTTTACCATCTTTATTATACCACAAATTTGGTTTAAATTTCCACCAAGGTGGTCTGGTTCTTTCTCCCATTTTTAAATAATTACCGAATTCTTTTGTGACTGGTCTAAAAAAGTAAATTAAAGTCCAAAATCCCCATTTAATGTATTTTATCATAAAAACTCCTAATAAAACAATAAAAGAAAACCGTGGATGATTTGGAAAATACTACCATATAGGTAGATAATACAGCCCCACCTGAAAAGGGTTATCATCGTGCTGGAATTATTACTATAGACTTGGTGTTGTGACCAGAAATAATCTATAGCATCAGTTATACACTTTCACAACAAACACGGTTTAAAGTACGGGTTGAGAGAATCGCACTCTCGACGCAACTTTGGAAGAGTTGAATGTTTAACTACTACACCAAACCCGCATAAGCGACGGATAAATGAGTCGAACATTTTTCTTTTCATTCAAAGTGAAAAATAATACCGTTATACCAATCCGTCATACTAATCTGCTATTATTCCTATTTTCTATCACATAAATTCCACTATTATACATCATTATATTATTTTAACCACATTTTTAGGTAAAATCCTCAACCATCTTTCGCCAATTTTAAATAACAAAGTCCCTCGTTTTTCTTTAGCATAACAAAGACCTACACCAAAATACTTGTCTTTTTCGCCCTGATATTCTATCCAGTATTTTCTATTTTCTATAATGTCCAAAAATCTCATGTGATTTACTTTATAAAAGGGGTTTTTAAAACAGGACTCCTATTAATATGGAACCCCTTAGAAACCACATAGTTCCGCCATAATATTACTTTATTTGAATTTTTCTAACTTTCTCCTTTTCTATTTTAACCGATTTTTTGGGAATACTTATGGTTAAAAGACCATTTTCTACTTTAGCATCAATCTTTTCAACTTCAAATTCGTCTTCATATAAAGAAAAACTACGAATAAACGAGGACTTATGAAGTTCCCGATATCCATAAGTTCCACTTTCAGAGATTTTAATTTGATTTTTCATACTTTGTAAATCTTTTGTAGCTATAACGTATTGAGATTCACCGCTAATAGTTAATATGTCATTATTCCATTCAACTTTAATATCATCTTTGGTTAAACCTGGGACCGCTGCCTCAACCACAACTTTATCATCATATTCCAAAGTGTTAATTCTCGGATAGGATGACTTTCCGACCTCCCACTTATGACTTTTACCAAAAACATCACTCATAACTTGATTAAAAAGATTATCCATACTAGTGGATAAACTACCAAAATTATTAAACGGAACTAAACTTAACATCATATCTATCTCCTTTAAAAAGTGAAATAATTAGGTCTCCACAATGGATGACCTAAAGCAAACACATAAGGAATTGAACCTTAATCATCTGATTTGGAATCAGAGATAATACCATTATACCATGTGTTTATTATTCTCGATAAAATCCTCAATATAATCCTTAATATTAATTTCAGCAAACCAATCTAAATCATTGGTAGATTTAAATTCCGTTATTTGTGCTTCCCCTTTTCTTTCTGGTAAAAATTCTATAGGGGAATTAAACATTCTTGCCGCCTCCAAGATACTCCATACCTGATTATACCCCAAATTTATAATTTTACAATCAAAGAGTTCAGGTTTTCTGGAAACCTTGATTAATCCATCAACTATATTGTCTACATGAGTAAATGACCTTTGTTGAGAACCATCACCAACAACCGTTAATGGTTTCCCCTCTTTAAATTGTTTCTCAAAGATAGCTATAACTGTAGCATAATCACCATCACAGGTATGGCGAGGACCGTATACATTATAAAATCTAGTAATACAGCAAGGAACACCAAAGGTTCTTTGATACATTTGACATAATTCTTCTTGGGAATGTTTACTAAATGAATAAGGATTTCCAAAATAATCAGCAGTACAACTACTAGAACCAGCTAGAATAACAGGAATTCCATTATTTATCCTTGAAAAATCTAATATATTTATTGTTCCAAGTATATTATTAAATAAAGTCCCTTTCGGGTTGGAAAAACTTGGTTGTATCCTAGGTTGAGAAGCAAGATGATAAATTAGGTCAAATGTATTATCTGGGTAAATTTGTTTTTTTATATCATCCCAATTAGATATATCCACATCTTTTAGTGTTAAATAAAGATAATTTATGTTTAATTCGTTTAAATAAGATTCACACTTTTTATTACAAATAGAAAAATTATCCCACCCAATAACTTCATGTCCTTCTTTTAAAAGTCGCTCGGCTAAGTGTGTTCCGATAAAACCAGAAATTCCGGTAACTAATATTCTCACTTATTTTCCCTTATTTTAAAATTAATACATATACCATCTTCACCAATAATAGCAAGGAATGGAACAGAACACTTTTTATTTCTATTATTTATACAGGCAATAGCATCACAGTCTATATCTTGCCAATCCCTACTATAAGGATAGTTACAACCAGGGCAATGGTGTGGCATCAAACCACGAACAAATGCATTAGACCCATTATTAAAATCATAGTTAATAGGTACTTCACCAGTGGGCATTTTACTTAAATCCTATATTTTGTTTATCTTCTACCGCCATATTTGTTATTTCCGATTCTTCAATCCACTCGGTCTTTCGGGTCCTACTATCCCAAAAAACAATCTTATACTCTATCGAGTAGGTATAAATAGCAATTCCAATAATGGTTGTTGGAATATCTTCTCCAACTTTAATCTTGGTTCCTATTTTTAATACCTTCATATCAAATCCTTATGTTTTTCTAATCCACATATGGAACATTCTTTCAACCAATTCTTATTTTTTACTTTTTTATTAAATTTATGAGTACACTTATCTTGTATTTGTTCAATTTTATCATTTATTTTCTTTATCTTGGGTTTATATTTAATCCATGCTTTTTGGTGTGCTTCGGCACTATCTATGTCCCGTTGGTCATATAATGCGTCTAATTGTTTATTTAATCTAAGAATTTCTTTTTGTATCTCTTTTTGTTCTTTATTAGTCATTTTTAAATTATATTATAATATCTTTTTTAGTTTTATTATTTTCATACGCTAATCGTCGTGCTTCACTCCAAGGTTTTCCTTTTAGTGCTAAACTCAATTTTTTACGAGTTTTATCAGACATATTTTGTTTGATTAAACTCATTTTCTTACAATATTCAAGGGAGCGTTTTTTACCAGTGTTTGCTATACGAGTTTTACTAACACTTTCAGGAGATTTTGTTTTACCGACTTGTGCTAAACTCAATTTTTTACGAGTTTCTAAAGATACTTTTTTACCCTTGTTTCCTATACCAATCTTTGTTTTTGTTTCTTCACTATGTTCAGTGGTGGTTGGATTTAAACCTAGATTATATCCAAATTCTCGTTCGCAACATTTAAATAATCGAAACGCTTCTTTTTCCCATGCTAAGAGCATATCTTGGTCACATTCTAAAAGTATATAAAATTCAAAATTTTCCTCCCCGTATTTATTCCAAGCATTTTGTAAATAATGGGTATGATGTTTGTTTTGTCTCAACACACATTTATGATATTGAAAGCGTTTTATTATATTATTACTACTACCAATATACTTTTTATGATTTATGAGATTTTCTATTATATATATCCCAGATTTAATATTAATCATTCTTTATTCCAAACCTACTAAAATATCTTAATGGCCTCCAAAGATGTCCGTTTACCCAAAACCCCCATTTTCTATAAGGTCTAGAGAAAAATAACAGGGTCCATGCTCCTTCTGGCGAAATTTTTAAATAATGTCTTTGGTCAGCTTTGGCAAACCAAATAGAACCAGCTTTAACATTAAAAGTTCCCTCTGGTGTTACATTTTGATATTTTCCCTTTAACACTATAGAAATAAAATCAGAAGAATGGTCATGGAAAAATCTATCATCATCACTTCTTAACCAATGATGTAATCTAATGGAATAATTAAATAGTAATAGAGTCCATCGGATTAGATAGGGTCTTCCAATCTCACCCAATTCTTCCTTCCAACGAATTTGAAATGGTTTAAATTTTTTCATAAATAGTGATTTAGGAGTCGAACCTAAAACTTCAGAGGTTTTATCCACCGATATTTTACCAGTTAAACTAATCACTACGGAGAGCGATGATAGGATCAAACTACCGACCTCCAGTTTGTTCATACTGTATATCATATGCTATACATTGGTTTTATTTAGATAGCTTGTCTAAATTACACCTGTATGGACTGGCGCTCTAATCACTGAGCTAATCGCCCTTTATATCAATAATATAGATTATTACATCCATATTCCATTAAAGTATATGTTCTGTGTCTAAAAGTTATAGTATCTATTGGTTGTTTAACTTTTGGTTTTTTATTAATTCTTGATTTTAATCTTTCCAAAGATTTTTTAGTAACAGGTTTACATTTATCTGTGATTACCCCAAAATATTTTTTATAATAATAGTCGTCATATTCTATAGTTATATATGCTCGTATTGGATCTGTTTGTAAATAATATGATGGGAGTGGATATTTTTTATCACATACATCATATAGTGGTTGTGGACGAGGATATTCAATATTATATTCTATTTTGGTAATCATACAATTAATTCTTTTTTTGGTAAAACTATTCCATTTCCAAATTTCTCATTATAACTATGGACAACTCTTTCATCCGGAATTCCAATCCACTGAATATTATTTTGATTTATACATAACGTGTTCTCTATGGTATAAGGGGCATAGGGAGCCATAACAAACCCCTGACCTGGAGCATATAAAATTTGAACTGGAACATGTATATAAACATGGTCATCTATAATAGGTATTTCTTCACTTAAAGGTTGCCCTGGTTGGGGTTTCATTTTAAATAATAACTTATTTATACCTAATTGAGATTCCCAAAATACATTACCTAGAAGTTCCTCTCCGCTAGTTAATTTTATAATTAAAAGTTTTTTATTTGTCATAAATTATTAATCCATATTTCATTGTGAAAGTTAATTGGTCTTTATCGTCTCTGTTAGAATATTTACACTTTAAATCATGACTTATTGGTATAAGCATTCTAGCAAATATAATTGATGATTTACAATATTTTAACATATCTGTTTGATATTGTTGAATTTCTTTTTTTATTTTATCAGAAATCGTATTTAGGTTTTGTGTAAAAATATCCCATCTATTAGTTCTGGTATAATTATGATTCCATTGAATATTTTGTTTAAGTGAAATTAATGGAATACAATAATTTATTTCGTCCTTGTTATTATATAATCTTATATGATTATTATCTTTTTTATATATATAACTACACCAATCAAAATGACCGGCATCAAGCCAAGTATAATGTCTGTTATTATCAGATAAATAACTGTGTTGAAATGGCGAGATATGCTTTAATATATTACTCCTAACAGTTTGAACTATTAAATCAGGATAATCTAATAATCCTTGTATTTTAGCAGGTGTTGTTTTTGGATATGCTTCTATGGATTTTGCAGGTTCTATAGATTTATTACCTATTGTTATAAACGGAACACATCCAAACATTGCTAATAATTCTCGACGATTCATCTATGACCCTCCTATTTAAAGTAATTTATTGTAACCCCTCAAATGAAATTGGTTTGTAATTATGAGCGTCAACTCCAACATCCATATCAAATTGTCCCATACTACCTAAAGTCCCATGAGAGTGTCCATACAAATGCCAGGCGTCATAATGAGACTTATTCCACGTTCTAAGGGCGTAATGACACAGAGTAATTGGTTGTTTCTCTACTACTATATCTATACCAAAGGGTACTATATTAGTAAAGGTATATTTGTACTTTGATAAATTTTTCCTAATTTCCCTATCATGATTTCCCAAAATGAGGCGAATATCATTACAATTAATCATATTGCGGAATTTTAAAATATCTTTATTACGACCAAAAGCAAAATCACCCAAGTGCCACAAAATATCGTTGGGTTTAACTACCTTGTTGATATTATCTACTATAGTCATGGTCATTTCTGTAGCATTTTTAAATGGGCGATTACAATATTTTATAATGTTTTCATGCCAAGCATGACTATCAGCGGTAAAGAAAGTTGCCATATTATTTATAAGATTCTAGTGATTTTAGGGATTTAATAAGGTCTTTTTTCCATTGATTTCGCTCTTTAACTCTATCTAGTTCGTCTTTATTTGCTTTAGAATGATATTCTATTGACCACTCATAGTCTTTAATTTGTTCATCAATAATTTCTTGATTAGTTTTAATCTTTATTTGTTCTAATTGTTCATAATAATATTTTAAATCACAATCAAAATCAATACTTTCTTTGAGTTGTTTAATCATAAATTCTTTTAAATTAATATGGTCTTTTGTTGGAGGAATCCAACTTTTTACTTTTTCCAACATTGCTTCATATCTTTGTTGAATAAGTTTTCTTTCATTAATCATATCTTCATAATTATTAATCTGTTCTTTTTTTGTTTTAATAACCCATGTCATTAATTCTTTGGATGTTTTCTTTTTAAAATCTTTATATTTTTTAATAGCGACTTGTAATTCTTTAGCATTATGATCGGATGGTTCGTCAATTATTATATCGCTTGAAAGTCCCTCGTCTCGTTGCATTATACAAGCACCAAATGCTCTAGCGCATTGTTTAGCAAAATCTATAAAATTTGTTACTTTACCATCACCAACACTAGAAGTATATCCAGTGGGCATTATTAGGTCTCCAATTCTTTAATAGTATTTAGAAAAATTTGTTTTAATTTGTCTGAATAA
>ERZ1292632.2265-Hain-H43-01um-R2-2265-length-16436-cov-7_pt1 | contig 16436 bp, 18 predicted proteins | sample MGYA00564407_ERZ1292632 | MGnify/ENA primary metagenome ERZ1292632 (study PRJEB36523, sample SAMEA6512637) | groundwater metagenome | collected 2019-01-08 | study: AquaDiva: Metagenomics assemblies of 32 groundwater samples | reverse complement strand
GAAGCTCTGGTGGAGGTGCTCCAAACTGACCCTGCAATGAAAGACTTCTACGAGCTATGCCTCCAGCGGGCATCCAAACAGATTAGTGCGGCTGAGCAGGACTACTTTAGTGGACTGATCGATGACGCGAAGGAAAGGTAACTGCATGTATACCCCAACTGGGTTTGCCCTTGATATATTTAAGCTACGATATGCGTTCACCAGTGAAGAATCCTGGCCTGATGCTTGTGCACGGGTAGCCCAACAAGTAGTCAGTGCAGAGCCACCCAACAAGCAGGCAATGTGGCGAGAGAAGTTCACCACTGCGCTAGAGGCGAACCTCTTTGTGCCAGGTGGGAGGATATGGGCTAACGCCGGTAGGTTGAATGCGTCCATGATCAACTGTTTCATACTAGACCCTAATAAGGATTCCAGTGAAGGGTGGGGCCAATCCGCCTATAATATGATTGTCACCTCCATGCGTGGTGGTGGCTGTGGTGATGACTTTAGTGATGTCCGCCCACGTGGTGCGAGTATTGCGGGCCAGCGAGGGATTGCCCCAGGTGCAGTGGAGTTAATGCGCCTCATTGACGCCTGTGCACAACCAGTACGCAATGGTGGACAACGGCGAGTGGCCTTGATGTTTAGCTTAGACCTGGACCACCCTGACATTGAGGAGTTCCTTAATGCCAAGCTGGTATTAGGTCAACTCACTCACGCCAATGTGTCAGTACGCTGTAACTTTACAACTACATTCATTAAAGCCCTGAAGCATGATGATGAAGTTGAACTCCAGTGGAAGGGCCGATATAAACGTAGCGTAAAAGCTCAGGCACTCTGGCAAACTATTGTGACCAATGCGTACAACTCAGCAGAACCTGGATTCTTAAATATGGAGTTTGCTGAAGCTGAAAGTACTATCTACTATATTGATTCATTGGTTACGGCAAATCCATGCGGCGAAATTATTATGACCTCACATGAGCCATGCTGCTTAGGTCATGTAGTGCTGAGTCGATTCGTCACAAATGGAGCCATTGACTATGCGAGCCTTGCCAATACCGTCAGACTGGGTGTGCGTTTTCTTGATAATGTACTTACTGTCAATAGTTTCCCCCTACCACAAATGGCTGCCAAGTCTCATAGCCTTCGTCGGATTGGTTTGGGTACTACGGCACTCGCGGACACCCTAGCTTTACTCGGTTACCGCTATGGTAGTGAAGAAGGCAACAAGTTTGTTGATAAGCTATTCAGGTTTATCTCAAAAGCAGCCTATGAAGCCTCGATCATGCTGGCAGTGGAGAAAGGACCATTCCCGTTGTGTGACCCCTCACAGCATATTGAATCAGGGTATCTGAAGCGTATGCCTGCCAAGATACGCGCCCTGTTGAGCGAGAATGGCATACGCAATTGTGCCATTCTCACACAAGCGCCGACGGGGACAGTATCTATATTGTCTGGCAATTGTTCTGCTGGTATTGAACCAATGTTTAGTTCGGCTTACCAACGTCGGTATTGGGTCAATGAGGAACGTAAAACTGAACTGGTATTCCACCCCCTCTTTGCCCAGTTCATGCGAGAAGGTAAATCCACTGATCACTTTGTGGGTGCACGAGATTTGTCAGTACGTGACCACTTAGAGGTCCAACGTATCGTCCAGCATCATGTGGATAATGCGGTCAGCAAGACCATCAACATACCAGAAGATATGCCTATCGCTGACATGGAAGCAGCATGGCTTGAATACCTACCATACCTCAAAGGTACCACCTTCTATCGTGAGAACACCCGTGGGCATGTGACAAAGGAAGGTGTGGTTGAGCCACCCCCACTCACTGCACTTACATTAAAGGAAGCACGTGTGGCATTCCAACATGAACAGGGTGTCGAACCTACAATGGCTGATTGCCCTTCAGGGCAATGTGAGGTCTAAACCATGTTATCTATACTATTACTATTATGTAGTGTCTCTTATGCCTATGCCTACGATATTGATAACCCTTATGGGTCAACAGGGGGTAACCAGTCTATGTATCAGAACCCCCTACAAAGACCTAATGTAATGGGGCCTATCACACCGAATACCTATGGCCCAGGTATCAATAGTGATGCCACTGGACGCCCCTTTACCTGGCAGCCACAGCAGGGTCACCAAGTACAGCCGAACCAATTCCAGCAGGTGCAACCTAACGTGTACGGGCCTGGTATAGGGATGAACCAGTATGGCCAGCCCGTGACACCACAGCCTTATTGGGGTCGCTAGCACTATGAAAGATCCAACTGATCCAGCCCAATGGATGAGTATAATTGGCAACTGGGGTATCGTCCACCGTGTGCCCACAGATGAGGAGCACCACATCGACCCTTGTTGTGTGTGTAATCCTGTGGAGCTTCGGTACCCTGGTGGTGGGCATATTTTCATTCATCGCGTGCTATCGTGTTAATGAGGTCTATGATGCAAGAGTTCTGGGAACCCTACTTTATTATGGCCATGGTGTTAGCCGCCATTGTGGCATACCTTATGGTGTTTGGGTGAGTACCCTTTATACCACTGGTACTGGGCAACGTATCTATGTCCATGACTTAGGCCAGTGTAAGCAAGGCCCATGCCCCGTCCACAACCCGAGTGACCACCATATGCGAGCCTGGCCTACTCACTGGCGACCAGATCGTAAGATCATGGAGCGCCTTTGCCCACATGGGGTAGGCCACCCAGATCCAGACTGTATGTACGCAGGGCGAGATACCATCCATGGGTGTGATGGGTGTTGTAGGCTACCACAGGTTATAGACAGCATACTTACAGATGAGTTTATCGGGCCAAGTTGAAAGGGTAACCCATGGAAAAAGCTGAGCTAGAAACCACTATCACCTACGATATGGATGAGCGGGTGGTACGCATCTTTAGTGCCATTCGTCGTGACCAGGGCAAACTGAGGCGGGCAGGTATCACACCTAAGTATGGCACAGCCGCCAGGGGGTATGGCTACGAAGTGCCCATTATGCGATTGAAATGGCGTATCACCAGCGGGGTGAAGCGTACTGCTAGGCCTGGGGGGTTTAAGCCACGCCACGTCGCTAATAACCAGCAAAGTACGGATAGGATAACCTAACTATGATCTATAGCATACTGGCATTACTGCTGATTATCCTCAAACTCGTGGGCATCGTATCATGGGAATGGTGGATTATTTTGATACCACTATGGGGACCCTTTGCTCTTATAACTGGGTTGCTACTTCTACTTATTCTATTTCTTCTTTGTATTGCTTGTGCCATTCAAGTACTCGAATGGCTTGATAAATAAGGGGTTACTATTCTATGGCGAGTACGAGCTGGAAAAACAGAGAACGGGAGGTCGCAGCATTAATCAAGGGCCAACGGTATCCAGCAAACCAAGGGGGTCGCGTAGATTGTCATAGTAATCAATACCTTGTGCAGGTTAAGGAGCGTAAGTCCCTCTCACTAGAAGTACTTACTCAACTTGTTGAGGAAGTTGAACAGCTCGCAAAAGCTGTTGGTAAACAAGGACTTGTCGCAGTCAAAGTCAGGCGTGGAAGTGGACGGTCGTCACCGATGTTGATTGTGCAGACTGCCACCCAGTGGAAGTGTGCTACAGACACAACAAAGCCCCTAGCTCAAGGGAGCTAGGGGCCTCATACTATACTATCTATATACTACTAGACTACTGCACTGGCACCGTTGTGGGCCAGGGTTGCTGATACTTTTGGATATCTCGTTGCTGCTTCTGCATCGCTTTGACTTCACTATGCTGCTTGACAGCCTCACGTAAGTCCTCGCCTTGCTGCACCTGTGGGTGCTTGCGTATCAATGCCTCAGGTATCAGCTCACCCAAGCGATGTGGTCCACCATAGGGTGTGGCATGACGGCCCATTAGTAATAAGCCGAGCATATCAGTGATATGCTCTGGATTATGGTCCTTCGTCCAGGCTTCATACTGTGGGTAGAGATCATACACCTGCGCTAACCCCCACACCAATGTACGCACATCACCAATGGTCCCTTTACCTTGAGCCTCATTGAGTATGTTCTGGATAGACCTGAACATATACTCACCCCCAGGACCAGCCACAATGGTGGCCATGGCAGTTTGGAGGGCCTCGCTTTTACCTTCCTTGACCAAGGTCATTAAGGGACGCTCAATATAGTCATAGGGTAGGTGGGTCCACCGCCCATTCACCCGGTAGTCCAATTCACGCAGTGTGTCCACAGCCCCCATGAACAACCCAAACCGTACTGGAGCACTCTGTAGTGCCTTGTTCATCGTGCGCATGGTGCCCACTCGCCACGGCACAAAGAAGTTGAAGGGCACGCTATTCCAGGCATCAATACGATCTGCTCGTGTGCCATAGCGTATAAGATCAATCCAAGTGTTATTGGCTGCTTCCTGTGGGGACATCCCTTTCGTGACATACTCTCGCCAGAGGCCATACCGCATGGCAGGGTCCCACTGAGCAAATATCTTGTTACGTGCATAACTATTCAACATACCTGGGACACGGGACATCTGTTGAATAGCTGTTTTAGGCCCAGCCGTCTCCATGATCTCCCAGACCGTGCTGCCTGACTTAGTGAAGGGCATCACGTTCTTGAACTCATCGAGCATGTCAGGCTTCCCCCAACGGTAGACCAACGATTGCTTGAACACCTGGTCTGGCCGCAACCCACTTGCCACCGCCTGTTGCATCTGCTTCAGGCCCATGTTCTTGACAATGTGCGGCCAGGGGTTTACCAAGCTGGGGTTGCGTAGCCACTGCTGTGCCCACCCACGGATATCAGCCAGTGTGCCCGAGCCCATTTGTCGAAGGTTCTGCAATAAGAACTGGCGCTCTTCAGGTGAGCGTACCCACCACCCACCCTTCGGTTGGAATGGTAGGCCCTCAGCTAAGTAGCCCTTACCAGTTAATGACGCCGCCTCAGCCGCTTCCTTTGTCTTGAATAGTACGTTGCCCTTTTCGAGGTCCGTCATCATAATGTCAGTGGCGCGTAAGGCGGCACCGCGCGCTTCACGCATCAGTAGGGCAGTCCGCCAGTCCTTATAGGTCACACCTTTCTTGAGCCCTTCCTCAAGTGTTTCGAGAGTACGCGCTTCGCCAAATGAGCCAATCCCTTGAGGTGTTTTGGCCCCTTCATGTGCACGGGCAATCGACCGCTGGAGTTTGAAGTCCTCATCGGTAATACGCGGGGCATAGGGGCCTTGTGCCTTGGAGATCTCAGGGAGTCCACGACGACGATTGATGGTGTTCTCTTCCTCTAGCAACGTGTCCATGCGTTGGAACATCTGCTTGAAGTCAGAAGGCATATTGGCTTGGGGGTCACGGCCTGCCTTCCACTCCGCAATCCATTGCTTCTCAAGTGGCGCGAGCTTCGTGTTATCCCCATACTTCATCAACCCTTTGAGCCACGGCTGCTGCACATAGCTCTCCATGAAGTCTTCCACATAGACGTGGGTAGACTCGACGCTGCTAATGACTGGTGAGGTCGGTTGGGTCTTGAGCACAGGGAGTTCCTGCCCCCAACGCTGCTTCTCGGCATTCCACGCTTGACGCCAGCGATTGGGTGTGGGGGGTTCAGTGTAGGTTTTGGGTGGTACCCACTCACCACGTGTCCCTTGTGAGCCCGTGTCGATGCCAGCAGGTTTAGGGAGTGGTGTAATCTCACGTGCTGGGGTTGGTTGCTGTGCCAGTGTGGGGGTTTTCACATCGAGGCGTGGTGTGAACGAGGTATCGCTTGGGAGACCTTCATTCTGCCAGAGACGTGTTTTAGGTGCGAGGGGTGTCGCAATGGGTTCACCACCAAACATATGTGGCTCAGGGGCATCGATACGTTGGAGTGGCCCAAACAATGATTGCCCAGTACCTGTATCAAACTGATGATGTACGTCAAGACGTGAGCTAGGTGGTGTGAGCATTTCAGACCCAACACTATAGGCCCCACCTTGTGGCACCACTTCGTGGAGTGATTGGCTTGGGGGTATGGTGAAGGGCTGGGTTTCAGGTGACTCAATGGTAGTGTTCTTGAACTGGGTAGGGTGTGAGGGTGTGCGCATTCCACGACCAACCCCACCTCCTAACAACACGCTGGCCACTGTCCCGGCAATAAACCCTGGTATCTCACCAAGATTCTCTTGGAGTCTCCGTGTACCTTCCTCAGCCAATAGTGCTCCAGCCCCGCCAGCGAGAAACCCTAGTGGTTGGAATGGTGGAGGAGTGAGTGCCCCCATAGCCAGCCCTGACGCGAGGGCACTCTGGCCAGTCGCACCTTTCAAATCATCGAGTGTAATACGTGGCGTAAAGAATCCAGGTCCAGTTGGTGAAGGCGTGGGTTCAGCTGGAATGGTCGGTGGTGGTGCAGCCGGTTCTGGTGGGGGCGCTTGGACGAACTGGGGGATCGCCTTCTTTGTCGGTATGCTGGTCCACCCCATGGTAGACTGGCCATTATCAGCTTTCTTGATAGCACGATACTGACGTATGGCCTCCTGGATCTCACCATCACTCATCTGCCCCTGGCGACCCTTCGCAAAGTCAATCTCGTGGGGGTCAGTGAGCCGGTCATAGTCTACGGCACGCTCAGGAGGCGCAGCTTTCGCCTTCTGTTCCAGTTCGTCGAGCCGACGTAACTCTTCTAGCTCCTGGCGCTCATTAACGGCCATGTTTCTTTCTCAAGGCATCGAGTTCAGCCTTTTCAGCTGGGGTCATCGCGGGGGATTTAGCGTCAGGTTTGGTTGGTGCGTCTTTGACACCTTGAAGGAGTGAGCCTAGAAACGTCCCAAACTGATGAAAGAGATCCTGGTCAGCCGCCTTCGCTTCAGTCGTGTCCTCGGGGGTCAAACTGGTCGAGGGCGGTTCAGGGAGTCCTGTCCACCCAAAAGGACCCCCACCTCGCTCACTCTTCCCTGACATACGATCAAAGGCTTTGCCCATAAAGTCTACGCTAAACCGTGGCGACCCTTTACGTAGCCACCGCTCAGCAATCAGCCAATCAGCTTTATCGATAGGTTGCTGCTTTTGAATAGACCCATGTACACGCTTGAGGGCATCCAACTCAAAGGGCGAGGTACCCCCCATGAGTTCCCGCTTGAGGTCTGGCAGCCCCTTGTACCAATCAACACGAGCGTTAGCCAATAATTCCTGAGCAGCCCGTAATGAGTTCATGGACTTCAGTGCGTTGATCTTCTCAGGAAGCAGCTGCTCACGAGTAGCCTGATCAGTTTTCGCACGTTGCTCATAGTAGTCAGCACGTGACTGGTTCACTTGGTTGCGTGTTGGGATGCCCATCGCCAACCCCTTCTGTCGTGACTCTACCACATCATGCTGGAGTGGAGTCAGGAACGCCCCAGGTTTTGCGGCAGTTTGTGGTTCTTGCCCAGGTTGTGCTGGGAAGAACTTCTGTTGCACGGTGGAGATCGGCATTCCTTGGTCATTAAAGGCCATGGGTTCCTGAGGAATGAGGTGACTAAACTCCTGCTGCGTTTGCTGTGCATCAAGCTCACTGGGATGAATCAAGCCAAGGTTGATTGCTTCACTCGCTCGTGGCATTCCTAGTCCTGTGGCACGCTGCAACTCTCGCATGACCACATCGCCCGCGACACGCCGTGCAGCACCGATCTGTTGGCTATGCCCTGCGATGGTGTCATTATACCATTCTCCAAAGGTCCGTGGCCCTAGAATGGTATTCATCAACTTCTCATGACCCTGTGCCACCATATCGTTGTCACCACTTTGAATGCCCTCTCGTATCAAGTCGTGGGCTTTATGGTACTTCTTGTCAGCAATCCCTGTGTCAAGGGCTGCCATTAATGGTTGTGATTCTGGGATAGGGGTATGCGCGTCAATCACACCCGTGTCGGGAAACTCACCAGTATCCTGTGGGCCAGGTGTCCCTGCCGCAGGGATATTCATAGGGGTAGCCTGCTGCCCACTCAATGCACGATTGAGGAGAGTCTGGAACTCATCAGGGGCAAACCGCATGGTACTCATATCCATATTGGTGTTCCAGGGGGCCACAATACTAACCGGCGATTGGTCTTCACCCTGAGGGTCCTGGTCTGGGTTCATAAAGGGTAACGGCATTATTTCTCCTTTCCACCAGCGGCCTGGAACCCAAAGGCTGAAGTATTCCCTGACCCAGCACTGCTACTAGCCAGTAAGTTTTGGAGTGTCTGCATCGGGGTCATGCTATAGCCAAATGCTGCCTGACGTAGCGCGGGGGCCATCTGTGCCCGTTGCAGTGCCACGGTGGTAGACTGCGGAATGAGCTGCCCTGATGCCATACGAAGTGAGTCACCTAACACCGCCTCTAAGTTCGAGGGTGACCGAAACCCACGTTGCGCACGCGACCCAGAGGATTGTGTGAATAGATCACGCCCAAGCTGGTAGACTCCTTGATCCGCTGACGCGGGCAATCCATACTTGCCCATGGGTAAAAGCTGGTCTACCGTAGACTGGTATTGTAAGCCACCGGGATCAGCAGCGGCTTGCTGTGAGAACTGCTCAGCTTGCTTGAAATACCCTGGGGTGAGCCCTGAGAAATAGTTACGTACTCCAGGTGTGAGGCCACTTGATTGTTCTTGCTGGCTTTTGGACTGGTTGTACCCAAATGATCCAAATGACATAGTAGTCGTTCCTTCTTAGTTAAAGCTGACGCCAGCGAACCACATCAAGTCGAGGGACAAGTGAGTATCCATACATCACGGCCCCCTGAAGTCGTGCCCAGTTCACCCCTCGTTGCAACGCACGTACGGCATCTCGCCCATGTCCCCACCAGCAGACCTCTTGTGCCACTCGTTGCCAAGGTGGATCAACCTGGTCAAACACTTTCGTGATACACGTAGCCTCCCCCACGGTGGCAATATAATAGTCAGGTTGTGTATTGAGCCATTCTAGCCACTGTGTACACTCACGTAGGTTCAGTGAGGGGTAGAGTTGCTGGATGGCAGGCTCTAAGTTTGGTAACATAACCTAGGCTAGACGCCTGCGAAGATAATCCAGTTTACGGTCTGCCACGGCTGCGTGTTGCTGTGCGCGCCGCCACCACCAGTCGAGGAGGTTGAAGTATTCACGACGGTATCGGCACCATCGGCATTCGCCCCGGCTATACCATTGCCCGCGCCGAGTGACCCACCGTTGTTATTATCATGCCGCTCCACGTGCGTATGCGCAGGCATTTCCGCCGTGACCAGCGTATGCGTCTCTGCTCCACCGACCCCGCCCAACGTATCGGCATTACCCCCATTCGTCGATGCAGCAGTAATTCTATTGGCTGCCCCATCCACTCCCATGGGTATACGCCCACGCATATCGGGTAGGTTGAATGTTGTAGCCCCATCCCCTACACCATAAGCAGTACTTAATGCAGTAAACAACTTCACATAGGTGGCGCGTGAAACCGCTGACCCATCACACAGTAACCAATTCGTAGGTGCAGCAGCCCCACCGTAAGCCGTCATGGACCCTATAGGAGTATGGTTCATCACCGCCACTGCGGAAGCTGAACTCGCGAGTAACCCATAGTCAGTGGTAAGTCCTGTAAACCCCGTCTGCTTGAGGTGACCATCGGCATCAAGTAACACTGCAAGTCGTGCAACGAGATCTGCTAGATTACCTTTGAGTGTCGGGCCATCACCCAGTATGGTCTCGACTGCGATGACCCCACTCGCAGCACCATTCATCTGCTGGAAGGTGGCATCATAGGTGCCATCGAGGGTAGTTTGTGTATCAATTCCACCAGTACCATAGGTAGAGTTGGTATTGGAAATATTAGAAATGGCTACACCTCTACTGCACAGTATTGTGCAGCCTTAATAGCTAGGTTAGGGTTTACCGCTTTTGGTCTCAAGCGCTTCAATACGAGCTTCAAGCGTAGCCACCTTGTCATCCACCTTTTTGACGCGATCTTCTACGATAGGGGTAGGGCGACTCAAGAAGGCCACAAGCTCTGGGTCAGTATCAAGAACCTCCTCAAGGCCGGGGTGATCGGCATCACGGGGTTGTGGAACAGACCAAGTGCCGTAGATGGAGTTGTCAGGTTTACGTCCGATGAACATCATTAATTCCTTCGTGCCCAGGTGAAGCCCATCGTAGAAACTAAGTATGAATCTATCGTGGCGACCGTGGCGCGCGCAGCAATAGTGCCAGTCGCACTCGTCCGTACAGATAACTGAATAGCAGTGGTAAAACCACCCGTCTGCGCTGTCACGGCATTAGCTAGTGGTGCCACTGTCACCGATGGTGCAAGATCTGCTTGGTCAGGGCAGTAAATCCATGCTTGCGAATAGGTGGCGGCGTCAAGGAGTGCCACATTGAGATGTGCTTTCACGCTAAAATTAAGTGGCACTTTTACCGCATCCGTGCGGCGAGCGGTCGTCAGGGTATTGGCAAGATTGATGTCAAGGGTAGGGCTTGTCCACAGCAATTCAAGTCCACCCCCCTCAGTCTCATAAGTAGTAAACGCAACAATGGTACCTCCTACGCGCTTGAACCAACCAATGAGGCGCTTGATATCATAACTAGTTGGCATCGTTGGTGCAGTACTCGATAATGAGTAGAGTGCATCAGCGACTCCAGTATCAGAGCGTTTGATGGCCCAGATATAGTAATCACTATTCCCAATTGAGCCTGTATCCAGCCCACCTTGATTGGTCCCGACTGCCCAGGCTGCATCGAGTCGTTTGGTGAGTGCGCTAACGAGAATATTATGTGTATTGGTAGCATCCCGGCATTGCCCTGCGGCAATATCGATATCATTCGTCGCGTCACCAACATTATTACTATACGTAAGTCCTTGAATATACATAGCTGGAAGGGGCATACGCCCAGCTGAGCCAGCCATATTGGCATAGTCAAATTCTGAGGTGAGCGCGAGTGTGCCTGACTTATCCTGAATCGTGATAGTACGAGTTGTGCCTGGACTAAGCCCATCAACTTCAAAGGCGAGTTGCTTGCTTGCGTCACTTGAGCCATTAACACGAAACCCGCTATCAATAAAGCTTACTCCAATGACATCGATAACTTGTTGGAATGTAGCATATTTGGTCGTAGAGCTACTATCATCGACAACTGGGAATAGATCCTCAACAGCAAGTGAGGCGATAGCAGGTAACTCACTAATTTTAACAGCCATTATGTTCCTACGGGTTGTGAACGGGAGCGTTGATTACCAATAAGACGTATGTGGTCTACTGAGAATGGAACACTAATACCAACCACAATAGGGTCTCCAGCTTCAGTGGTAAGTGTTTCGCCTGCTTCAGTCGTCAACTCCGTGGTGGCACCACTGGTAAAGTGTACTCGTGGTGAGACATACTGGGTATTCACGGTGGTATCGATGAAGGAGAAAAAGTGTACTTCAGATTGACGACGCACTCCTATCTCAGCCGCCATCGTCAGTATTGAGGGCGCTGCGGTTGAGCCCGCTGCCACAGTATGCGTAATCGTCAGGCTCACACGAAAGGGAGTACGATCAATAAGGGAGGTATAGAGGACTCCAGATACCCCTAGTCCGTCAGCCCATTTGGTGCCATCACTCCAGTGAAAAGTACTCCATTTAGCCATAGCTTAGACTTCTACAATAGGGACGCCACTCACGATCACCCCATCTAAATCGTAGAGATCCACCGTGGGTGACCCCGCGAAGTTACGCAATTCAAAGTTCAATGAGCGTAGATACTTCTCACGACTAAACGCCCCAAATGATTTGAAGTACGACTGGTACACCATCGTGATATCAGTATCCACCGTACCAACGGCATCACTAAACACCCCAGTCTCTAGCATATTATACACGAACACTCCAGTATCTGGGTTCCCTTCGCCCCCACGTAGGTTCAACTCACCTTGCTGGTCCTCACGCCACATGCGACTCACCGTTTGACCAGTCATGGGCCCATACCAGATGGCAGTCGTAGGCATGGTTTTGTCGGCTCGTGTGAGTTCATACATATCTAGCCAGAACTGCATATTAGGATAGGTGTTACTACCTGTAGGTACTGACAATATGAGGTATCTATCAAAGTAAGTCATCTGGACCTGAGAGAGTTGCGCTTTGTTGGTAGACTCAATACCTACCGTACTACCATTAGACCGTAGCTTATCACCCACATAATGCCCAGTGAGTGCCCCTTCAGGTACCCAGTACACGTTGAGGTCACTCGTAAACCACAGTATACCTACCCCTGGCACGGTCACAACTGAGTCAGGTGAACTGGTACCCACATTGGGATCGAGTAACTGGATAGATGAATCCTCATTAGTGCTGGCCGTAGCTGAGGTAACATCAGTACCATAGTCAGTACCTGTAATCAAATAGTAAGCATTAGCTTGGAATGCAAGGGCACCACTATATAGTGTATCAGTACCACGCATAGTAAAAGGATGGATTGCAGTAAACAATCCCACTTGTGATGGTCGAAACGTGGCCCACGAGGAATCATTCGACCAGACATTATCCACTAGCGAGTCAGATCGCTCAATACCATTACTCGTAATAGCAAGTAGCCTATCGAGTACTGGTGCAACTCGTGCGCGAGGTGTAGGTATATCTGTGCCAGTCACAGTGGCAAATGTTGTACCATCATAGCTACGTAGTACATCAGTATTATTACTGATATACACTTTGTCTGTGATAGTCCACGTCGTGAAGTAGGTGTCCTTATCTGAGGTCATACCACTCGTGAGTACCGTCTCTACCCCCACATCACTAATCACACTCACTTTGGTATCATAGGCAATCAGGCGCTTCTTGGTCGGTGTACTCCCACCATAGTAGAATCGATGCCCCCCACGTACACGAAAGCTTGCAGCAATGGCAGTGGGGGTGATACGCGAGTTGCCATTTCTCATGCGGGTGCCACTGCGATAGACACAGTTCTGCATCAACCGCGCAGAGCCAGATTGCAAGTCCTCTTCACTATTGAACAAATCAATGCCAGTGAGGGGGTCTGCCCAGGTGGCTTCTTGTTCGCTGATTTGTTTACGTAATGCCATAATTATACGTCTGTAAAGGCCACCTGCCCCACACCTGCACTATACCCTGCATAGGCGTTGAGCATGTCATTGTAGACCTGAAGTTCTAGTTGGTAGCGATCTTCATCGTAGCGTTGCATCGTTTTGACAGCGATACCCTGTACCCACAATGAGCGGTACTCTTGAAGGTGACGAATAAACACCGTGCCTGCCTCATCCAGTCGGTCGAGGTTGCTCCAATAGTCCCACCAGAGCGCGTAGATGCGATCAGCCGCGTAGTTGAGCCACATCTCTCGCCCGACAGGGGCGGCGTAGGTCGGAGTTCCACGTTGAAATGGGGCATTCAAGAGGTCAAACCCCCAGGGCTTATCAAAGCCATAGACTTTGTAGTGAGCCAGCCCAATATGCGCTAAAGTGCCCGCTGCGGGGTTGGTGACCCAGGTACGGTCTACCGTCGCCACTTTCGTGGCGTCATCATAACCCGTGATCTGGGCAAACTGGTTGGCTCCAGTGCCCCCTAGCAGGAACACAAACTTCCCCCGTACCACGGTCGGGTCCTGGCTAAATGAGGCATTCAATGTGATACTCGTCGCACCCCCTGCGGTGGCGGTGGCTTGCCAGTAGGCGTCAGTAGGGGCATGGACCAGCGTCAGTGAGCGTATCTCATCAGCATCTGTGGGCCACGTGTAGCGTGACTGGCCATCCACTGTGGCACTGGCATACTGCGTCTCCAACACCTGATGCCGTGCTGATCGTTGAGTGATATCACTTTTGACCTCACGGAACTGGTGCTCCGTGGCGTCACTGATTTGGGTGGCAGTGGGGCTGACACGCCCGGCCCGTTTCAAGGCTTCTGTCACGACTGCGGTGAGTGTGGGGGCAGAAGGGATGGCCATAGATTCCTTTTAGGTCTGTGGAAATGACGGGCCATAAATACGATGGGATTGACGCAGATACGGGTATGACACAGACCCGTACATCACATCATCATACTCATCACCCACTTGACTGGTCGCGTTCCACAGACTCCAGACGGTTAACCACAACATTTCACCACCTCAATCGTGAGTGCAATAGATTTACGGGAAAGCCAAGGGAATTCTTTCGTGAGCTGTGAATACACCTGATGGCGCTTCCATTCAGGTGAATGCGCTTGTGGCTGGATTGCACACATGAGCACTCGTGCACGTGCTTCCGCTGTGGGGTCAATCTCCTTAGCGAGGTTCCAGCACCACTTGGCTCGTTGATAGCGTTGAAACAGTGTCATCATAGACTCCTCTAACTATAGCCACCACTGACACGACGAGTCAGGCGTGGGAGGTCTGGTCAATCCAGCCTACTCCTGCGCTCTGTTATATTGGGTCTACTGTGGTAATAGGATTTGTCCCTGCTGAACGTGTCACAGAGGCCGTCCACGCAGGGGTCACGTCATCCTCTTGTGTCACCGTCAATGTTCCAGCTGACTCACTTACCTTATTACGGATGGCTCTGAGGGTATTCCGTACATTCCGGGTGTTCCCTGAACTCCCACCTACCAGATCACGGTTAAGGATCTCATCAGCAATCTCTTGTGCGGCAGACTGTGCGAGTTCTGTACTGGTAATGGCGTCCGCCGCAATGGCAGCCGCATCTATCGCCCCAGCAGCAAATGACGTACTCGCAATACCCCCCGTGATGATTGGGACACCTGTAGTACCTGTATCATCTAAGATGGCTGTCACTTCAGAGAGGGCTGTTGTTACATTGGCTGCATTAATACCAGTAACGCTTCCGACAGACCCACTAAGATTTCCAGTAATGTTCCCAACAATATCTATAGTCTGATTGGGGAGATTGATGTTGGTCAGACCTGCGCCAGCAACCCCGATTTCGGTAGTGTCAACTAAGATATCTGCAATCTCTGACGCGGTGACCCCAAACGTCCCAGCTCCCACATGGTCAGCTTGCGCTTCATCCCATACGGCATCGGCCACGTCTGCCGCTGTAGGCGCAGAGGCACCCGCTGCTGCGACGTTACGGATAATCTCATAGGTGTTGGTACTCACAGCCTGTGTGGTCGCGGGAGAGAAGGTAATCGTATCAGTGCCTGGGGTGAAGGCCGTGATCAATCGTGCTTGCCCCGCGATTGTCCCAGAGGTAAACACGATCATCATATCTTTCCAGTAATCTGTATCAGCTTCCGTGCGAGCCGAGTCCACCATTGTCGTTGTTGACCCACTATCCGCTGTCCCGGAGACCACCGAGTTAATCTCTATGATCGCATCCGCCGCGATGGCCGATGCGGTGATGACGTTCGCATTGATTGTTCCGACGGTGACTGGAGCGGTCACGGAACCAATTGACCCACTCACGTTCCCCGTGATATCCCCTATAATGTTCATCGTTTGATCAGGCAAGTTGATGGCCGTGAGTCCAGCCCCTGCCACTCCAATATCGTCCGTATCATCGAGGATCGCAGCGGTCTCAGCTTTGATGGCCACCACATCCACACCGACCGTGGCCCCTGCCGCATCGGTCACAACCGCCTTGAAGAGTGTGTTAGTGTCTGCCACTGGATCGCCTATCGCTTGCCCGAAGGTACCTTGTGTTTGATGGCCTGTGGCATCGGTGTCCCAGACTTTGTTGGCGATTTCAGTGCTCGCATCATCGTTCATCCCTGCGGCTGTCAACCAGTTCGCGGTAATGGCAGGGAGGTTCGTCAAAGTGGTCACGGTCGCAATGGTACCAATGTTGGTGAGCCCCGCTCCTGCGACTCCAATATCATCCGTCTGCCCTTCAATGTCCACAAGGTTGGCCGCGACCGTCGCTCCACTGCCCAAGTTCGAGGGCGTGCCAAGCCGACTCTCTAAATCATCCACTAAGTTGTCGAGGACGAGAATGTCTGCGCTCACACTGGCCCCTGCTGGTGCACCTAATCGTGTAAAGGCCGATGAGGCTTGGATAGTAAACTCTCCCACTACCTCACCCACGACGGAGACACCCCCAACGGTACCCGTGGAAATGTAAATCGCATAGCTCATTCCTGCTGCATAGCCGTTTCCACCTGTCGCCACAATGGTCGCTTGGTTCAAGCCTGTGACGGTGGCACGATCAACTGAGACACTGACCCCCGCAGTAATCGGTGTGGCGTTGTTTTCTTCTAGCACGGAGAGCACAGGGGAGCCTGCGAGTTGTGTGGGCACCCCAGATGCAAAGGCGCGTGTGGTGAAAAAGTGGTAGAAGGTTTCACCGAGGGTAATATCTCTCATCCAGCTAATCCTCCACCTTTACCTACAAGACCACCTGCGGATACGAGGCCCCCTGCTCCTGCGAGGCTGGACATAATACGTCCCGTGACATCGTCCTCTTCCAGTGTCCACAAGTCGGTGCTTTCCTCTAGCTGCCATTGGTCAGCAGATTCTTCGAGTTGCCAATAGGTTGCCATTTAATCCCATTGCCCCACACTCACGACCGCATCACTGCCGATGCGGTAAC
>ERZ1292632.1661-Hain-H43-01um-R2-1661-length-20779-cov-16_pt1 | contig 16443 bp, 17 predicted proteins | sample MGYA00564407_ERZ1292632 | MGnify/ENA primary metagenome ERZ1292632 (study PRJEB36523, sample SAMEA6512637) | groundwater metagenome | collected 2019-01-08 | study: AquaDiva: Metagenomics assemblies of 32 groundwater samples | reverse complement strand
AAATATGCCTATATTTCATTTAAATAGTTTGCCAAAACAAAACAGGATTCAAATGATTGGTGAATTTTATGATACAATAGATTCATTAAAAGATAGAAACGAAGTCCGTTTATTTTTAAAAAGTTTGTTGAGCGCCGAAGAAATAGCAATGCTGATGAGGCGGATAGAAATAGCCGTACTTCTTTCTGCTAATTATAATTACGACCAAATAATAAAAATGTTAGGCGTTGGCAGCAATAAAATTACAAGCGTTCAAAAAAGTTTGCAGCAAGATGATAATGGTTATAGAATTATTGTTGAGAGGCTTATTAAAAATAGAAAGCGAAGATTGAGAAGAATTAAAAAAGAAGAAAAAGAAAAAACAAATATGTCACCGCTGGCTTCTGCGAAAAAGGCGTATCCCGCGTATTTTCTTTTAAATAATCTGCTTGATGCGACTATAGAAAAGTTAGAAGAAGACGACAAAGAATTAGAAAAAGAAGCATTGCTTTTTACGCCATCGTTAGAACACTCAAAGAAATTTAAAAATAAATAAAATAGTTTTGCATCTACGCACCAATGAGTAGATGTGCGAAGCGATGTAATTTTTTAAAAAATATGGGAGAATAACCAAAAAAATTGGTCATGCGTAAATGAATTACTTGAAAAATTTAAAGAAGAAGAGCGAGTAAAAATGACGCCGGAACAACTTGCTGAATAACTTGCAGGAGAAGAATTTGGAAAAAGAACGAAAGGAGAAATTAGCGCTTGTGCAGGCGAGACTAAAGAAGAAGAAAATTCAGAAAAAATTGAAGAAGCAAGAAGGAAATTAGACGAAATTTATGAGGCTGAACAATCCGAAACACTAAAAGGAAAAAGTGCAGCTGACATGATAGCCGAGGCAGACAAGCAAAAAAAGAATTAATGCAGGAAGCCCTAATAAGACAAGAAGAATGGTTAGAAAAACTTAGCAAAATGTCCCTGCCAAAAAGGTCGGAATATTTAGAATGGTGTCGAAAAGAAAGGGAAGATGTAGAGCAAAAAAGAATAAATAAATCAATAAAAAAATATAGCGGGCATTAAAAAATGAGTAAAATAAAAAGTATAATTGCGAGGGAAATTAAGGATTCAAGAGGGAATCCGACTGTTGAAGTTGAACTGGAAACAGCCCTGCCTGCCGGCAGGCAGGGCGGGAATAGTTTTATTGCTTCTTGCCCGAGCGGGGTATCAATCGGGAAAAATGAGGCGCTGGAATTGAGAGATGCCGATGGAAAAGGCGTGAGTAGGGCTACTAAAAATGTTAATGAGATTATTGCGCCAAAATTAAAAGGCAAAAACCCAGTAAATCAAAAGGAAATTGATGAGTTAATGATTAAACTGGACGGAACGGAAAATAAGTCAAAACTTGGAGCTAATGCAATTTTAGCTGTTTCTTTGGCTGTGTGTCGGGCGGGAGCTGGTGTGAAGAAGATGCCGTTGTATAGCCATATCGCAGAATTGGCGGAGACCCGTTCTCCGCTAAAAATTCCGTTGGCGATGTTTAATATTTTGGAAGGAGGGCGGCATGTCCGAAGGACCCTGAGCGAAGCCGAAGGGCATTTGGCAATTCAGGAATTTATGATTGTTCCACAAAAAGATAGTTTTGCTGAAAATTTGGTTATTTGCAACAAAGTATTTAATAATTTAAAAGAAAATATTGAAAAAAACTACTCTTCGGCGCCCTTCGACTCTGCTCAGGGCAGGAGCTCAGGGCAGGTGGGGTTGGGAGACGAAGGGGGATTCGCTCCCAAAATTTCTAAAACAGAGCAGGCTTTGTTTCTGTTGAAAGGCGCAATAGGAGAAAATGACTGCAAAATTGCCTTGGACTGCGCGGCTTCGGAATTTTATAATCCTTCGGCAGGCTCAGGAGGAAAATATGTTTTAGATGGCAGAGAATTTTCGCGGGAAGAACTTTTAAAATTTTATGAAGATTTAGCAGATAGATTTCCGATAATTTCTGTTGAAGATCCGTTTGACGAAGAAGACTGGAATGGTTTTGAGTTCATTGTGCGACAAATTGGTAACAAAATTTCAATCATTGGAGACGATTTAACTACTACAAATATAAAAAGAATGAAAGAAGCATATAATAAAAAAGCGTGCAATGGGGTTATTTTAAAATTAAATCAGATTGGAACGGTTTCAGAAACAATAGAGGCCTGCAGTTTAGCAAAATCATTTGGTTGGAAAACAATAGTGAGCCACCGCAGTGGCGAAACTACGGATAGTTTTATTGCAGATTTAACAGTTGGGTTATCCACAGATTACATAAAATCGGGGTCTCCCGCAAAAGAGGAAAGAATAGTAAAATATAAGAGACTTCTGGAAATAGAAAGAGAAATTTAAATTTTCGTTCGGCAACAAACTTTTTATCCGGCTATCAGGCACTGCGTGTCCTGAGGCCTGCAAAAAGTTTATTGCCTCGCAAAATTTTATGGCTAAATTATTTTTACTTAGGCATTTAAAGTCGCAGTGGAACGAAGACGACAGGTTCGCCGGCTGGACCGACGGCCCAATTGCAAAAAAAGAATCAATAAAGGCAATTGAACTGGCCGGAAAAGTTTTTGAAAACAAAATAGATGTTGTTTATACATCTCCGTTGTTTCGCAACCAAGATACGGTGGCAAGAATTTTTGAAGCAATAGATGTAAAATACCCCTTTTTTATACATTTAGACGGCGGAAAAATGCAAAAGTGGGGAAACTACACGGATATTTCTGAAAATGACGTGCCAGCTTATGTGACAGAAGCCTTAAATGAAAGATATTATGGAAAATTACAGGGGCTGAACAAAAAACAGGTTGCTGAAAAATATGGAGAGCCAATGGTGCATGCGTGGAGAAGAAGCTATAAACTTGCTCCGCCAGGCGGGGAAAGCGAAAAAGATGTGTTCAACAGGACAACACTATTTTTTAAAAGATATATTGAAAAAGATTTGAAGTCCCAAAAAAATGTTTTAATAGTGGCCTCGCATAACAGTTTGCGGGCAATAGTAAAATACGTTGAGAATATTTCAGACGAAGACATAATAAATTTAGAATTGCCGTTTGCCGGATTATTAGAATATAAGTTTGACGGAAAACAGTACAAAAAGCTTGGTCTTGCGTAAAAAATTTTTTATAATATAATAGAGTATTGTTAAAATTATTATTAATTAGCAAAAAATAAATTATATGTTTAAAATGAATTTGAATAAAAATACAGTTCTTTTAGGGGTTGCAGCAGTTGGTATTATCATCACCGGATTTTTAATTTATGCGAGCCAAAATCCAAATCAGCTTCCGTTTTTAAAATTAGGAGCTAGCTTGTCTAACGACGAAATAGCCAAAAAATCTTTGGATTATTTGAATAAAAGCGTTTTATCAGGCGGAGCGCAGGCTGAGCTTGTCGGCATTTCTGAAGAGTCTGGAGTGGTAAAAGTAAAAATTAAAATTGGAACTACTGAATATGATTCATATGCCACAAAAGACGGAAAGCTTTTGTTTCCGCAAGCCTTTACCATGGAATCTGGTTCCACGGCCGCCGCACAACAGCCAGGCCAAAACAATCAGCCATCTCCAAAAAACATAGAAGAAGCAAAAGCAAATCTAAAAAAATCAGACAGTCCAATTATTGAGGCGTATGTTGTGAGCAGATGTCCTTTTGGTTTGCAAATGCAAAGAGTAATGGCCGATGTTATACAAAATATTCCTGAGCTGGCAAAGAATATGAAAGTAAGATATATGGGGTCTGTTTCAGGAAATACCATTACTGCCATGCATGGAGAAGCCGAGGCGAAAGAAAATTTGAGGCAGATTTGCGTTAGAGAAGAACAGCCAGCAAAATATTGGAATTATGTTTCCTGCCAAATGAAGACAGGCGATACAGCTGGGTGTGAAAAATCAACCGGAATAAATTCTACACAAATGAATTCATGTATTTCTGACACAAACAGGGGTGTGGCTTACGCAAAAAAAGATTTTGATTTGAATACAAAATATAATATCCAAGGTTCACCTACGCTTATTTTAGGAGATAGCCAAATTTCTGAATTTGATTTTGGCGGAAGATCTTCGCAAGCGCTGAAAATAATTGCCTGTGCGGCATTTAATTCTGAACCCGGATATTGCTCAAAAACATTAAATACAGCCGAGGCCGCTGCCAGTTTTTCGGAAACCTATGCCAATTCAGGAAGCTCAGGGTCTTCGGGAAATTCCGGCGCTAACGGCGCAAATTGCGCGCCAGCCCAATAACATGGTTAAACTTTATTCAACGCCGAGTTGCGTTTATTGCAAAACACTAAAAAGTTATTTTAGCAAACACAATATTGAATTTATAAATATTGATGTTTCAAAAGATGAAAAAGAGCTAGACAAAATGATAAAAGACTCCGGCCAAATGGGAGTTCCGGTTGTTGATATAGACGGACAAGTAATTATTGGTTTTGACAAGCAAAAAATTGACGAATTGTTAAAAATTAACAACAAACAATAAAAAAATGGTAAAAATTGCAATAAACGGTTTTGGCCGGATTGGCCGGCAAACCTTCAGAAGAATTTTAGAAAAGCATTCGCATTTAGAAGTTGTGGCTATCAACGATTTGACAGACAACAAAACGTTAGCGCATCTTCTAAAATATGATTCGGTTTACGGCACACTGGACAAAGGTGTAAGTTTTACAGAAAACAGCATCTCTGTAGACGGAAAAGAATGTAAGGCTTTGGCGGAAAAAGATCCAGAAAAATTGCCATGGAAAGATTTAAAAATTGATATTGTTTTAGAATGCACAGGTTTTTTTGCAGATACAGAATCTGCCAGAAAACACATAACAGCCGGCGCAAAAAAAGTAATAATTTCGGCTCCCGGAAAAGATACTCCGGGTTTTGTTTTAGGCGTTAATGCAGATAAATATGAATCTGGGGCTGTTGATGTTATGGATATGGGTTCTTGCACAACAAACTGCGTGGCAACAATTGCAAAGGTTTTAAATGACAATTTTAAAATTCAGAAAGGATTTATGACAACAGTGCATAGCTACACAAACGACCAAAGAATTTTAGATTTGCCCCATAAAGATTTGAGGCGCGCAAGGGCTGCCGCAATAAATATGATTCCAACCAGCACCGGAGCCGCTAAAGCGCTGGGCAAAATGATTCCTGAATTAAACGGAAAATTAGACGGCATTGCGATACGCGTTCCCACTCCAACAGTTTCTTTGTTAGACTTAATTGTTGAAGTTGAAAATCCGGTAACAAAGGAAGAAATTAATAACGTTTTTAAAAAAGCAGCCGAATCAAAAGAGCTAAAAGGAATTTTGAGGGTTGAAGAAAATGAATTGGTTTCTTCGGATTTTATTGGAGACAGTTGTTCTTCAATTGTTGATGTAGGAGAAACTATGGTAAACGGAAATATGGTAAAAGTTGTTGGCTGGTACGACAATGAATGGGGGTACAGCTGTCGGCTCGCAGAGTTTTGCGAGTTCGTAGGTAAAAAGCTATAAAAATATTTTTGTAAATTAAGAGGCGCCCGTACAAATTGTACAGGCGCCTTTTGTCTTAGAAAAGCCGTTACCGGCAGTTTCTAAAACCTTGGCTAAAGAAACCGTTTTTGCATCTTGGGGTTGCATAGGGCAACCCGGCTTCCTGGCAGGCATTCACTGCCCGCTCGTCGGCCATTTGGGCGACTTTGGCTTTCGCCTCGGCCACCATTTTGGCTTCCGCAGCCTTCTTTTCTTGCTCAGCAATTTTCCCTTCCATCCAACGGACGGTAAGGGTCAACTGAGACAGAGCTGCGATTTCCTCGCGGAGTTCTGTCCGGATTTCGTCGGCCGCCTTTTTTGACTCGGCGGCCTTGTCTTCCACCAGTTTAAGGGTGGAGAGACGAACTTGGTTGGCCTTAGCCACCCGAACATTGTTCGCTTCGGTATCGGCTTTCGCTTTTGCCTTCTTCCACTCGGCCCTCAACTTGACATCGTTCTGGATTTTCGTTTTCAGCTCGGCCTTGGTCGCGTCAAGTTTCTTCTCCATGGCGTCCAGCCTATTGCTGGTAGACTTGGAAGCGCTGAGAGCTTCTTCGGCAGCTTTCGCTGTCGTTTCAGCCCTTTCCAAGGCCTCTCTGGCGATTTTTACCGCCGAGTTAGCCTTGATTTCCGCCCTGTCAGCGGTGTTTACCGCTTCTTCAGACTTGGCTCTCGCCCTGTCCGAAGTGCTTACCGCCTTAGTGGCGTTTTGGTCCGCGTTCATCGCGAGCCTCTTCGCCTCGTCGGCCGAAAGCATGGTCTGTTCGGGTTGCAGAAGAACATCTCCTGCTCCCACAGACACCGATGACCGGCCGTCGCCAAGCGCGTTGACCAGTTGAGACCTCGTGGCCTCACCACCGATAATGGCCAAAGCTCTTTTGGAGTTTTGGCGCACATTCTGGTCTGGGCTCGCAAGCCCCTCAATCAACTCTTTGGCAGCGTGCCCGCCAGCCTGAATCAGCTTCAACCTGGCCTCGCGGGCCATGATTGGATCCGAGCTGGTGATGTTTTGGCGGTTGTCCTCAACCATTGCCGCAATCGACGTATACGATGTCGGGGCGGTTGTGCTGGCCGGCGCGCTCGTTCCGGACGACCCGAAGATCGCCTTGAACAGCAACACCAGTACCAATAACACGCCCAGAATGACCGCGGCGCTAACCGCGATCGATTTCCACTCGCTTTGCGCGACCGGATTTAAGGTCGGCGGCGGCGAGTGCGACGTAGCCGGCGGACTCGGTGGAGTCGTCGTCGGCCCCGGAGGGGTCGGCGGCGGCGAGTGCGACGTAGCCGGCGGACTCGGTGGAGTCGTCGTCGGCCCCGGAGGGGTCGGCGGTGCCGGACTCGGTTTTGGTGCCGGCTTGGGACTCGGTTTCGGACTCGGCTTTGCTTTAGCCATTACACACTCTCCTTCGTGAAAAAGATTTGCAGGAACTGTCCAATTTCTATCGTATCTTAACTATATCATATATATAAACCCGTGTCAAGTCTCAGACATGATTTTAGGGCATTGCTAAAATACCTTGATTTATGCACTTCTTTGCCTTTTAAAAAGATGTTATAATAAATAAACATATCGCTACGCTACGTAAACTTATATCGCTACGCTACGTAAACTTATATCGCTACGCTACGTAAACTTATATCGCTACGCTACGTAAACTTATGAAAAATATACAAATTCTCGTTGAAGTTTCGGCTAGGCATGTTCATTTAAGCCAAAATGATTTGGAAATGCTTTTTGGCTCGGGTTATAAATTAAAAAAGAAAAAAGATTTAACCCAGCCGTCTAATTTTGCGGCAGAGGAAATTGTAAACATAAAAATAAATTCTCAAGTTCTTGAGAGCATTAGAATAGTAGGGCCGGTAAGAGAAAACACACAAATTGAAATAAGCAAAACAGATTCCGTAAAATTAGGCGCAAATCCGCCGATAAGATTATCCGGTGATATTGAAGGTTCGTCTGCTGTTGCAATTGTCGGGCCAAAAGGCGAGGTTAATTTAGAAAAAGGGTTAATTGTAGCTCAGAGGCATATCCATTGTGCGACAAATGAGGCAAAAAAATTAAAATTGAAAAACGGTGCCGAAGTTTCTGTTAAAATTGATAGCGAAAGGCCGGTGACTTTTCACAATGTAAAAGTAAGGGTCAGAGATGATTATAAATTGTGTTTGCATTTAGATACAGATGAGGGCAACGCCGCCGGAATAAATAAAATTGGCGGCGGTCTGATAGTTTAACTTCGCTCGGCAACAAATTTTTCTCCGGCTGAATATTGCATATTGGCCCGCGAAAAATTCATTGCCTCGCTTCATTCTAAATTTTCAATATGATTTTAATTTTAAATTGCGGAAGCCAATCTATAAAGTGGAAAATTTTTAACGAGAAATTAAAAGTTCTTAAAGAAAATAAGATAGAGGTTTTAGATAATAATTTTGAAAAAGTTTTAGAGGACGAAATTTCAAAACTGCGCGATTTTGAGATTACTTTGATTGGACACCGGGTTGTGCGCGGAGGCGGAAAGTTTTCTGAGCCGTTGAAATTAAATAGTGAAAATTTGGCGGAGCTGGAAAAATTAAGCAATTTGGCGCCGTTACACAATCCATACAATATTTTAGGGATTAAAATTTGCGTCAGATTTTTTGAAGCAGTTCCGCAATTTGCGGTTTTTGACACAGAATTTTTTAAAAATTTGCCGGAAAAGGCAAGCGCTTATGCCTTGCCAAAAAACATAACAGATGAATTTGGGTTCAAGCGACATGGATTTCATGGAATTTCGCACGAATTTGTGGCAAAAAAGGCTTGCATTTTAGCAAAAAAACAATTCAATAAAAGCAAAATAATTACCTGCCATCTAGGCGGCGGTTGCAGTGTTGCGGCAATAAAAAATGGAAAAGCAATTGATACCTCAATGGGGTTTTCGCCGTTAAGCGGAGTTGTTATGATGACAAGGCCCGGAGACCTTGATGATGAAATAATTTTTAAATTATCTGAAAAATTAGGCATTGAACATACAAAAGAAATTTGGAATAAAAAGTCGGGAATAAAAGGCATTTGCGGGGTAAATAATATGCTGGAACTGCTTGATATGCTAAAAAATTCTGAAAGCCCTGAGCAAAGTCGAAGGGCAAAATTAGCTTTTGATGTTTTTGTTTATTCAATTCAAAAATATATTGGAGCCTATTATGCTGTTTTGGGCGGTTGCGATGTTTTGGTTTTTACAGGGGCAATTGGTTATGGAATTGCAAAAACAAGAGAATCAATTTGCAAAGATTTAGATATTTTGAAGAAAACAAAAATTTTAGTAATTGAAACAGACGAAGAGCTGGCAATTGCCCAAAAAATATCGCTACGCTAAAAAATATTTAAAATTTTTAATAATATGGAAAAATCTGAAAAAAATATTTTGTGGTTTGATGAAGTCGGCATGGTTGATGTTCCGCTTGTTGGAGGCAAGAACGCCTCGCTTGGCGAAATGTATGTTAATTTGACTTCAAAAGGATTAAACGTGCCTTTTGGGTTTGCATTAACATCCGCTTTTTATTGGAAATTTATAAAAGCCAACCAATTAGATAAAAGTCTGCCAGAAATTTTTAAGGGTTTGGATGTTAAAAATTTGCAATCTGTAAGGGCTGTTGGAAAAGCGGCAAGAGAAAAAGTTGAAACAGCAAGTTTTCCGGAAGAATTGCAAAAAGACTTATTTGACGCTTATGCAAAATTATCTCAAAAGTACCCTTCGGCAAGCTCAGGGCAGGCAGAAACAGATGTTGCGGTAAGAACTTCGGGTGTTGCAGAAGACAATCCAGATGCTTCTTTTGCCGGGCAATTTGAAACATATTTGAATATTACTGGCAGAGAGGCGCTTTTGGGGGCTGTTAAAAATTGTGTTATTTCTTTTTTTACGGACCGGGCAATAATTTACAGGGAGCAAGTAAAAGTTGACCATCTTTCTGTTGCTTTGTCTGTGGGCGTGTGTAAAATGGTCAGGTCTGATATGGGGGCTGCAGGAGTTATATTTTCCTGCGATACAGAATCCGGATTTGGCGATGTGGTTTTGATTAACGCAAGCTTGGGCTTGGGCGAGAATGTTGTTAAGGGCAGAGTTGACCCGGATCAATTTTATGTTTTTGAAACAACTTTGAAAAAGGGGTTTAAACCAATTTTGGAAAAAAGACTGGGAAGCAAGCTGGTGAAGTTAATTTATACAAAAAATTTAAAATCTCCAACAAAGGATATTGCCACGACAAAAAAAGAAAGAGAAAATTTTTGCATAAGCGATGCAGATGTTCTTACTTTGGCAAAATGGTCCATAATAATTGAAGACCATTACAAAAAATCAATGGACATGGAGTTTGCAAAAGACGGAATTACCGGAGAATTATTTATTGTACAAGCAAGACCCGAAACGGTGCAAAGCAAGAAAAATTTGAAAGTTTTGGAAAATTATGTTTTGCAAAGTAAATCTGTAAAAGTACTTGCAAAAGGAATGAGCGTGGGAAGCAAAATCGGGCAAGGATCGGCAAAAATTATAATGTCTGTAAAAGATATTGAAAAATTTAAAGCGGGCGAAGTTTTAGTTACAGATATGACAGATCCCGATTGGGTTCCCGCAATGAAAATTGCAAAAGCAATTGTAACAAACAGGGGCGGAAGAACTTGTCACGCCGCCATTGTCGGCAGAGAGATGGGTGTTCCGGTGGTTGTAGGAACCGAAGACGGCGCTAAAGCAATAAAGTCGGGGCAAGATATTACAATTGACTGTTCACAAGGCGAAGATGGTTGGATTTATGAAGGCATAGTTCCATTTGAAATTAAAAAAACAGATATCTCAAATATTGAAAAAACCAAAACAAAAATTTTAATGAATGTGGGCGAGCCGTCAAACGCGTTTAATTTAAGCTTTATTCCAAATGACGGAGTTGGCTTGGCAAGAGAGGAATTTATTATTATAAACACAATTAAAATCCATCCGAATGCGCTGATAAATTATAAACATTTAAAACCGACGTTAAAAAAGAAAGTTGATGCGTTAACTTTGGGGTACAATGATAAGACGCAATTTTATGCGGACAAATTGGCCGAAGGAATTGGAACGATTGGCGCGGCATTTTATCCAAAACCGGTTATTGTGCGATTTTCTGATTTTAAAACAAATGAATACAGAAGTTTGGTTGGCGGAGAATTATATGAGCCCGAGGAAGAAAATCCAATGATTGGATTTCGCGGAGCGTCAAGATATTATGACCCAAAATTTAAAGACGCGTTTGTGCTGGAATGCAAAGCAATGAATAAAGTTCGCGGCGAGTTCGGCTTAGATAATGTGATTCCAATGGTTCCTTTTTGCAGGACATTAGACGAAGGAAGAAAAGTCGTGCAGATAATAAGAGATAATGGCATCAAAGGAAAAATTTATGTCATGTGCGAAATTCCCTCAAACGTTATTCTAGCAGAACAATTTTTACAAATTTTTGACGGATTTTCTATTGGTTCAAACGATTTAACTCAATTAACTTTGGGTTTGGATAGGGACAATGGCGAATTGTCTTCAATTGGAAACGAAAAAAATGAAGCAGTTAAAGAGCTTATTGAAGAAGCCATAAAAGTATGCCAAAATAATAATAAATATATTGGCATTTGTGGACAAGGTCCCAGCGATTTTCCGGACTTCGCCCAATTTTTAGTGGAGCTTGGCATTGAGTCAATTTCATTAAATCCAGACTCGGTTTTAAAAACTAAAATCGCTATCGCTGAAACCGAAAAAAAATTAGGTGCCGACAAATAAGAGAAGTAAAAAGTTAAAATAGTAAAACAGTCCTGTGGTTCGGACTACAGGACTAAAATTAAATGACAACTTTTCATTTGAATAGTTTGCCTAAAGAAAATAGAATTCAGATGATTGGAGAGTTTTATGACATGATAGACTCATTGAAGGATAGAAATGAAGTTCGTCTTTTTATAAAAAGTTTATTAAGTGCAGATGAAATTGCTAGTCTTATGCGAAGGATTGAGATCGCCGTTCTTTTAGCGGGTGATTTTAGATACGATCAAATAATAAAATTTTTAAAAGTGGGAAGAGACAAAATATCTGCCGTACAAAAAAATCTATTACAAGATGACAGCGGATATAAAATTATTGTCAAAAGATTGATTGAAAATAGGAAAAGAAGATTAAAAAGAATTAAAAACATGGAGAAAAGTGTGCGAGAAGGTTCGCCTATTAAAAAGTTTAGCGCGGCGAACCGAGTTCTGCCGGACTTACTTGATGCGGTCATAGAAAAATTTGAAGATGATAAAGAATTAGAAAACGAGGCATTACTTTTCACGCCGTCAAGAGCACCGTTTAAAAAATATGAAAAAGAATACTATGGAAAAAAATAACTGGAGCCATTATTTCCATGTCAATTCCAATTTTATACGGATTAATTTTATATGTTTGGCTTAATTATTTTTTCTAACAATTAAAATTTAAAATATGTACGATATTATAACTTTTGGGTCAGCGGCGCAAGATATTTATTTAAAATCCAAAGCGTTTAAAATTTTAAACGATAACAAATATTTTACAACAGGACAGGGCATTTGTCTGCCTTTTGGTTCAAAAATTGATATTGAGGACATTGTTTTTTCTTCTGGCGGAGGCGGAACCAATACAGCCGCTACTTTTGCAAAACAAGGATTTAAAACAGCTTTTTGCGGCGCTGTTGGCGACGATGTAATGGGCAGAGAACTTTTAAAAGAATTAAAAGAAATGAAAATTGATACGCGATTTGTTGCGATAAAAAAAGAAAAGCACACAAACCAATCTATTATTGTTTCAAGCTCTGGAAACGACCCTTCGGCAGGCTCAGGGCAGGACAGGACAATTTTGGTTTATAGGGGGGCATCTGAGTTGTTATGCAAAGAAGATATGCCACTTGAAAAAATGAAGGCAAGATGGTTTTATTTGGCTCCCATTGCAGGACAGCTATGTGATAATTTAAAAAATATTTTAGATTTTGCAAAAAAAAATAAAATAAAAGTGGCAATGAATCCGTCAAAACAGCAATTGGCGTTGCCAGAAGAAGAATTAAAAAATATTTTAAATAAAATTGATATTTTATTTTTGAATCAAGAAGAAGCAAGTATTTTAACAAAAATTTCATTTGAAAATGAAAATGAAATATTCAAAAAAATTGATGAACTTTGCCCGGGCATTGCAGTGATGACAAAAGGCGGGGAGGGGGTTGTGGCTTCTGACGGAAAATATTTATATTCTGCCAAACCAGATCCAAATAGAAAAGTGGTAGATACCACGGGAGCTGGCGATTCATTTGGCGCAGGATTCTTGGCTGATTTTATTAGAAACTCTTCGGCAGGCTCGGAGCAGGCCGGAAATATTGAATCGGCAATTCAATTTGGGCTGGCAAATTCTGCAGGCAATTTATCTGAAATTGGCGCCAAAATGGGCCTGTTAGACAAAAATTCAAAATTTGAACGCGTTTCGGTATCAAAACAGGAATGCGGAGAAAATAATCTTTGCATAAAAAAATAATTATGTAAGGCTGTGAAACAGCACTTAAGCCAGACATTAAAAAAATAAATAAAATGGCTAAAAATTTAAAATATTATTTTCAAAAGGCACAGAAGGATGGGTTCGCAATTGGGCAGTTTAATTTTTCAGATTTTACGCAAATGAAGGCAATTGTTGAAGCTGCAAAAGAATTAAATTCACCAATAATTTTAGGAACATCCGAAGGTGAAAGTAAATTTTTTGGCTTAGAAGAAGCGGTTGCTTTGCGAGATGTTTTAAGAAAAAAAACTGGCGCGCCGATATTTTTAAATTTGGACCATGGAAAAAGTTTTGATTATTTAAAACAGGCAATTGACGCTGGTTATGATACGGTTCATTTTGACGGCTCAAAATTATCATTGCAGGAAAACATAGAAAAAACAAAAGAAGTCAAAAGTTATGCAAAATGGAGGGGTGTTTTGGTTGAGGGAGAGGTTGGAAAAATTGGAACTGATTCTTCTAAACTTTATTTAGAAAAATTTGAAATAAAAGAAGAAGACTTAACCAAGCCCGAGGAAGCTAAAAAATATTTAGACAAAACAGGAGTTGATTTGTTGGCAATTTCAATGGGAAATTTTCATGGCATTGAAATTTCTGGCATTGACCCGCATTTACGGCTGGATGTTTTAGAAAATATTAAGGAAGCCCTTCGGCAAGCTCAGGGCAAAGTTAAAAATGTATTTTTAACTTTGCACGGAGGATCTGGCACGCCGCAAAACGACATAAAAGAGGCAATAAAAATGGGTATAGTCAAAATTAACATAAATACCGAATTAAGACTGGCATTTTCAGGGAATTTAAAGAGGGCATTAAGCAATACCGAAGAGATTGTTCCTTACAAGTATCTGCCTGAAGCCGGAAAAGCCGTCCAAAATGTTGTTAAGGCAAAGATTGAACTATTTGACAGCGCAAACAAAACATACTAATATGGGATTATTAAAATCTATGAGCAAAATAATACTAGAAAGAGATGTTTGTATTGGGTGCGGTTCGTGCCAGGCAGTATGCCCAAAATTTTTTGAGATGGCAGACGATGGAAAATCTGTGGTCATAGGTTCGCAGAGGCAGGCAAACGGCAATGATGAGCTGGAGGTTGTAAAAATAGAATGCACAGAGGCGGCCGTAGAGGTTTGCCCAGTGCAGTGCATACACATATCGCTACGCTAAAAACAGAAAAATAGTATGATTTCACTAAAAGCTAAAATAAGGGACAATAAAGGAAAAAAGAGCAATAAGACAAGGGAGGCTGGAGGCATTCCTGCGGTTGTTTACGGCCCTGGAGTAAAAAATATTTCTCTTGAAATTGACCAAATTGAGTTTAAAAAAGTTTTTAAAGAAGCAGGAGAAAGCTCTCTTATTGATTTAAAATTAGATAAGGAAAACCGGCCGGTTTTAATTCACGAAATACAAAGAGACCCAGTTTCTGACAAAATTACTCATGTCGACTTTTTCCAGGCTTCATTAAAAGAAGAAGTTGAAGTTACAGTTCCTCTTGTTTTTGAGGGCGTGGCTCCGGCTATTAAAGAATTGGGAGCCACTTTGGTAAAAAATATGACAGAAATTCAGGTAAAAGCCCTGCCACAGAATCTTCCGCATGAAATTAAAGTTAATATAGACGAATTAAAAGCAATTGGAGACCATATTTTGGTCAAAAATTTGCCGTTAGCAGAAGGCGTTAAAGTTTTAAAAAAGCCAGATGAGATTGTTGTTTCAATATCGGCGGCAGAAAAAGTTGAAGAAGAATTGGCAAAAGAAATTGAAGAAAAAGTTGAAAATGTGGAAAAAGTAGAAAAGGAAAAGAAAGAAGAAGTTGTTATTGAAGAAAATAAAAATGAGTAAAAATAAAAAAATATTTATAGCTATATTTTTTTGGTTGGCTTCGCCCGCCTTTTTATTTGCCGAAGATATAGGAACGCAATGCGCAACGGTTTCGGAGTCTAATACAGGATGTCCTAATTTAAATAACGCCGATTGCCGAGCGCTTCTTGAGAAATGCGCTAAATATTACGACGACCAGTCAGCTCAAATTGCAAACGATATAACAAAAACAACCCAGCAGAAAAACACTCTTCAAAATCAAATAGCTTCATTTAGAAAGAAAATACAAAATTTAGAGGTTCAAATAAAGCAAAGCAATGTTATGGTAAAAGACCTTAGTTTGCAAATAAATGATACAGAAACCTCTATAGAAAAAACTTCTGTAAAAATTAATAATTCACAGACGCAGATAACAAATATTTTACAATCAATTTATGAGGAAGATCAAAAACCTTCTGTGCAAATTCTGCTTGAGGGAAATTTGTCTGACTTTTTTGATAACTTGGCATATTTAGAAAGTTTAAATTCACAGGTCAGCAGTCTATTAGATGATACAAAAAATTTAAAAACTTATTTAGAAGGCCAAAAAGAAAAAATGGACGGGGAAGTGGGACGGTTGCAAAAAACTATAGCCTTGCAGAGCCTGCAAAAAAAAGAAAACGAACAAAATAAAAAAGAACAAGAGCAATATTTGAAACTTACAGAGGCGCAATACCAGCAGCAATTAAAAGATAAACAAGGCGCAGAACAAAAAGCTTCAAAAATTAAAGCGCAGCTTTTTCAAATGGTTGGAGTTTCAAAAGTTCCTACTTTTGGCGAAGCGCTTGAAGTTGCTAAAGTTGCGGCAAATATAACGGGAATAAGGCCTGCATTTCTTTTGGCAATTATAAGTCAAGAATCTGCAATTGGAAAAAATGTCGGCCAGTGTAATCTTGTTGATACAACCACGGGGGCAGGAAAAAGAATTTCTACAGGAGCTTCAATTATCAGAGTTATGAAACCAAATAGAGATGTGCCGCCATTTTTGGCAATTACTGCAGCTTCAGGACGAGATCCTTTTAAAACACCTGTTTCTTGCTGGATACCGGCTTATGTTGGTGGAGCGCCTTCGGGCTGGGGCGGAGCAATGGGCCCTGCGCAATTTATTCCATCAACATGGAATTTATTTACAGACAGACTAAAAGCGCTTTTAGGAACAGCTCCCGATCCATGGGGCATAAAAGATTCATTTACCGCGGCTGGTTTGTATTTGGCTAATTTAGGAGCCTCTGCTCAAACATCTGCGAAAGAAAGCAGCGCGGCTTCGCGCTATTATGGCGGTTCTTCAGCTTATGCAAGGTCTGTGGCAAGCAGAGCTAGTTGTATTCAAACTTTTATTGATAACGGAACAATGTCAACATCGTGCCAAAACCTCATATTTTAACGTAGCGATATTTTTTAAATGCTTTTACAATGGGTTCAAGCTTGCCGTCCATTATGTTTTCTATGTCATGCCAGGATTTATTTATTCTGTGGTCGGTAATTCTGTCTTGCGGAAAATTGTAAGTTCTAATTTTTTCAGCCCGT
>ERZ1292632.2262-Hain-H43-01um-R2-2262-length-16444-cov-7_pt1 | contig 16444 bp, 14 predicted proteins | sample MGYA00564407_ERZ1292632 | MGnify/ENA primary metagenome ERZ1292632 (study PRJEB36523, sample SAMEA6512637) | groundwater metagenome | collected 2019-01-08 | study: AquaDiva: Metagenomics assemblies of 32 groundwater samples | reverse complement strand
TGGGAATCGGTTTATAAGGTGCCGACCTTGACGGAAATTCTCTTTCTTATCTTAGTCGGCTCAGCGGTTTTTCTGGGGGTAAGAACCGGAGTGATTAAGATCAGAAAACCTGCCTCGTCGGCAGGCGGGAACGGCAAGATTGATCCGAAAGATATTATTGACCCGCCACAAAAACAATTACCGATTGAAAATAATCTGCGGAATAACCATCAAAAAAGTTTTTCGAAATGCGAAATGCGAAATGAGGAAAGAAAAACAAGGTCGATTGATGGAATCACTTTAAGAGAAAATTCTAAATCCTAAATACGAAATACTAAACAAATCACAATGAGCCAAATTATAAACAATAAATTCTACGACCTGGAAGAAAGAACCTTTAAGTTTGCCCAAGACATTATCAGATATGTTAGAGGTTTGCCGAAAACTGTAAGCAATATTGAAATTGGCAAACAGTTAATCAGATCAGGGTGTTCCGTCGGTGCAAACTATATTGAAGCGAACGAATCCTTGGGTAAAAAAGATTTTTTCATGAGAATCAGAATCTGTAAAAAAGAAGCTAAAGAAAGTCGTTATTGGTTAAAGCTAAGTGAGCCCAATGTAAGCCAATTAAAAGAAAAAGGCCGACTAATTCAAGAAACCAACGAATTGATGAAAATTTATGGCTCAATCGCCGAAAAAGCAAAAAGTTTAAAACATTGAATTAGTGAGATTTAAAAATGAATAAAATTCTAAATTCTAAATCCGAAATCCTAAACAAATTACAAATTATAAATTATAAACCTGTTTGGAATTTAATATTTAGAAATTGTTTAGAAATTAGAATTTAGTGCTTAGAATTTAAAAAATAAAGAAATATGGACAGTAGATTTCTTGCCACAATTATCATCTTCCCGATTTGGCTGACGCTGGTGCTGGTATTTCGCCGACATCGCCAGTGGCTTTTCTATTACTTAACCGCCGCTTTTGGCTTAACTTTACAGCTGGTCTTTTTGGCGGAGTATTTTGGAATTGATCAGCTCTTAGTCAATATCGCTAGCTTTCATGTTCACCTGATAAGCAAATATCTTTTTCACCTGCCGATGGAACTGTTGACTAACGGCCGGTTTCAGATTATCACTGCTGGCAATTCAAGTATTCTCAAACTGGGCATTGAGTGTTCGGCAATTTTGGAATCAAGCATCCTAATTGCCTTGGTACTTTTTTACCCCTTGTTTAATCCCGGCCAAAAACTTCTCCGAATCACCTTTGGTCTGATCGTAACTTATGTCATCAATATTTTCCGGTTGATGATCATTGTTTTGATGGCTTATAAGTTTGGATCCGACTATATCTTTGTCGCTCACGCCGGGGTAGCCAGAGTTTTCTTCTTCATCTGCGAATTACTTTTATATTGGTATCTGATGACCAAACCGACGGTCAAATCAGTTGGCGAGAGCATCTTGGCTCATGAGCCATTAGAAAAAGTCGCCAAAGTTAGTCACGCCTTGCATCTAAAACATGCTCTTGGCCAATTGACGACCATTATCCTTTTTGTCATCCTGGCAACCTCGAGCTTTGTTTTCAGTTCCGAATGGCAGAAGGCCTTTGTTGGAATAGAGAAAAAACCGCGGCCGATTATATATCAAGAAGAAACTGGTCTGGAAACTGATAAGGAAATTCTTGGCCAAGATATTAAACTTGACCTTTTAGACCAAATTGAGGTGAATAATTTTGCCCCTGGGAATGAATGGCGATACTTCCAAAGTTTCTTGGAAGAGGGCAAAATAAATCTTCAAATCGAGGATCAAAACAGTTTAGAGCCGCTCTTGGTCGAAATTTATCTTAATGACAGCTTTGAGAATCGGGCAATTATAAAGCAGGAAGACTTAAGTTCCAATCGGCAAATTTTTCAAAAATCGATCCCTGTTGAGCGGGATGATATTGTTAATATTAGGATAAGAAATATAGGCAGCTTTGAAACCAGCTTTATCGTCAAAATTTTAAAGGAGACCACCAGTGAACAATAGTTTGTTTATCTTAGCCATTTTCTGGGGAGTCTGGATTATTATTCCAGTGGTTTTTGACGGATTTTTAACTTTTATTTATATGATTTATATTCTCATTAAAGCCCCCAAACCTCATCCTCATCAGCTCGACCCGGGCTTGCTGCCCAAAGTCTCGATCATCATTCCCACCTATAATGAAGAAGAAAACATTAACGAATGTCTTAATTATTTGAAAATCCAAACCTATCCGCAGGAGAAAATTGAGATAATTGTCGTTGACAACGGTTCGACTGATGAGACGAGCGAGATTGTTAAAAGTCATATGAAAGAAATTTGGCAAAATCAGAAATCAGAAATCCGAAATCCGAAACAAATTCAAAATTCTAAATTCGAAAATGGGAACCACAATGGCCTAAATGGCAAACTTAAAGTCGATGGGCAAACTTTCCAGACTAATGGTTTTGGCGGGCTGTTGAGATTAATCGTTCGTTATGAGAAAGGCAAGGCCAAGGCTCTTAATACCGGCATTAAGCTAGCGGGAGGGGAAATTATTATTAATATTGACTGTCGTTCGTTTTTGGCGCCCGATGCCATTTACAATATGGTCGCCAAATTCATCGAATATCCCGAGTACGGTGCTGCCACCGGCAATGTCGAGATTGACTGGAATTTATTGTATGAACGCAAAGCCAATGGTCAATATGTCTTCGATGGCCATGGTCATTATCAGCCGCGTTTTTTATCGCGAAAGGAAAAATTTTTGGGCAAATCCCAGTTTATGGAATATTTGACCTCTTTTCGCATTGGTCGGCAGTTTCAGGACATTACCGGCTCAATCTATACTTTCTCGGGAGCCTTTTCGGCTTTCAGACGCCAAGTTTTGCTAAAATCCCGCCTTTACAGTTCCCGAACCGTGGCGGAAGACACTGATTTGACTTTAGATCTCCATGGTCAAAATGTCCGTCTTGGTTATGCTGAAGAGGCCAAAGCGTTCTTAAAACCAGTGATTTCATTTGAGAAATTCTACGCCCAAAGAATCCGCTGGCACCGGGGACAGATTGAAGTTATTGGCCTTCATCTTGACTTTTACGGCAATTTCCGGCAAGGTTTTGGCCGGGCCTTCTGGCATTCTATTTTGCTTGTGATTGACCATACTTTTGGTTTCCCGAGAATTATCTGGACTTTTCTTCTGCCTTTATTCTTTCTTTTTGGTTATTCAGTGACTTTAATTTTGCAGGCAATAATTTTAATGTATGCTTTTTATGTTTTAGTTGACTTTTTAAACGCCTGTTATTGCTGGCGAATTGCTGATAAAGAAACTCGGCAGAAAATTAAAAACACTTTGCATTACGCCTTTGTAACCCCGATTTTTCGGTTGATTACCTTTTATTTCCGCTTTGCTGCTTACTTGGAGGTTTTAAAAGAGCCGCAAGCCTGGACTACTCCGATTAATCCAATCAAAAGCGTTAAAGGTTATCGTGAAACTGTCCGCGGCGGTTATCAAAAGACAAGCTCATTGGGAAATAAAATCTGGCAAATAATTACCGGCCGAAAAGTTAAGCCCACCATTTATGAGGAGAAAATTGCCGAAATGGACAGTTTTGGTTTGGAAAGAACTGGAGATTTAACAGGGGAACAAAAAGAAATTGTTATTGATACAAATCTTAAACCAGTGAATAACGGCAAAAAAATGGATGGACTGTATCAGTCGTTTGATTACAAAGAAAGATAGAAAAACAAATTAACCTAATTATTCTAAAAGGAGAGAAATATGGAAGAGAAAAAAACTTTTAGCCAAAAAATCTTTGCCCTGCAATGGCTTTGGGGGCCTTTGGGGATTGTGATTTCCTGTGCAATCGGTATTGGCGCGGTAGTTTATTTGTTACGCAATGTCATCTTCCGTGATGGTTTAGCTCCGGGTTCCGATGTGCCTTCTTTTGCCCATACCACCAAAGTAATTTTGGATTATCTAATTGCCAATCATCGTTTTCCGCCAATTGATCTTTCCTGGTATGCCGGCTTTGAACTCCAGGCCGCTCCGCCAATGGTTTATTGGTATTTAGGAATTATTTATCTTATAACCCAAAATTTGGAACTTTCGACGCGGATTTTACACCTTCTCGCCTTGGTGATTATCTTTATGGTAATGTTTTTGGTCATGAAAAAAGAAAAAGCCCCAACCTTAAATGCCTTAATTGCCGCCCTAGTCTTTACCTTCATCCCAGAAAATATGATGAGCATCCAATCTTGGACAAAATTAATTGCCCTTTTTCTTTTGCCAGTGTTATTTTATTTTGCCAATCAGATTTTGAAAAACCCTCAAAATCAATTAAAAAACATTGCTTTAATTGCCGTTGCCATGGGTTTGACGGTTTACAGCCATCCGATGAATGCGGTGGTTTACGCGATTTCTTTGGTTCTTTATGGGATTATCTATAGTTTTTTAGATCAAAAAATGGAATTTCGAAGAATCTTTCTGGTAATTCTCGGTTTAGGTTTAGGGATAGTTTTAGCCAGCAGCTATCTTCTCCCTTTTATTTTTCAGCCGCCGGGAGAAAGTTTTTCTCGGGCGGCTCTTTGGGAATATTCGAGCATTGTCAATCCCGAACAAGTCTTTCAGCTTAAGTCAACTATCTCTCTATTGGGGGGCTGGCTGGTAATCTTAATTATTCCTTTCATCACCCTTTTTCGAACCAGGAATCCTAAAATCACTGCCCTTTATTTAACCGGGATAATTGTTATGCTGATTGCTTTCGCTTATGTTTATCTTCCCTTGGGAGCCATTTTTCCTTTTAAATTATCTTATTCTTATGTTTGGATATATATCACCTGTTTTACTTTGGCTTATGTTTTCGGTATGGCCGTGCCTTTTGGCCCGATTGGAAAATTAAGTCACTATTTCGGACGTTTGGCTTTAGGTATTTTGTTAGCGGTTCTTTTTTATTTTCAGATTTACCAAACCCCCAGTTTTCTTACTTTAAGCAGTCAAAGTTCTTTGCCTTCGGAAATCAAATTAGCCAAATATATTGACAATTTTTCTAATCAAGGCCGGATATTTCAGTCCCATTATCCTTTGGGCAAGTTATCTTGGTCTTTGTGGCTCTTTTCCGGCAAGACCGAGGTTGAAGGACATTATTATGGGGTTTCCAGAGCTGGTAAAGAAATCGCCTTGATGAACGATGCCATTCATAATCAATATCCTGAATATGTTTTGAAAAAATTAAGAAATTTCAATATCCGCTATTTTATCGCTAATCAAATTCTTTTAGGTAAACTGCGTGATCCCCGAACCGGGGATTTTATTGGTCAAAAAATTGTCAAGAAAATCGAGGAAGCCGGCTGGCAAATGCAATACGAAATTAATTTGTATGAAGACCTTAATTCAGCTAAAAAATCGATTGATCGTTTGTATTATTTAGATAACCCTTCAACCTATGTTCAACCTGTTGAAGGGGAGATTTTAGCCATTGGCAAATACGGACCGACTTTGGCGGCCGCGGCTTCACCCTTAAAAATCAATATTCTTGAGGCCAATTCAATTTACTTGGATGATTATGATTTAGATTTTTTAAAACGCTTTAAAGTAATTTTTCTCTACGGGTTTGGCTATCGTAATAAAGATCAAGCCGAACAAATTGCCAAAGATTATGTCAGGTCGGGCGGAAAATTAATCATTGAATTATTCGGGGTAGAAAATAGTAAATTAGAAGAAAATCCCGAATTCCTCGGGGTTACTGGCAATCCGATAAAAATCACCAGTCCTTTAACTATTGAAACAAAAGAAGATGTGAGAAATTTATTGCCAGCTACTTTTGAATTGCCTGGAGAAATTATGGATATCAGAAGCGATGCCATTCTTTCATATAATCCGATGAAGGAATGGAATGCCCTTGAATACTTAAATCTTGATCAATCATTGGCCCGTTTTTCATCAGAAGATGATTTTTACAGCATTTTGGGCTATAAAAATGTCGGGGAAAGTAAGGTTTTTTTTGTCGGCGCCAATATTTTTTATCACCTTTATAATACTCATGATCCAAAAGAGTTGGAGTTGGTTAGTCGTTTGATTAGAAACCTCGCCGGCAGCTCGGATCTTGTCAACAATCATAAGTCATTGTCCGATCAAGACTTTCGAGCAGAAGAGGAAAAATTGAATAATGAATATTGGCGTTTTAAAGTTTCTTCCAAGACTGATCGGTTAGCCTTAATTTCTTTAGCATATTCGCCTAATTGGAGGGTTTATGTTGATTCAAAGCCGGTCAGGGTTTATCAGGCAGAGAATTTAATGGTGGTCAAGCTACCAGCTGGTGAGCATAAACTAGAAATAAAATACCAAAAATCAGTGATTAAAATTTTAAGCACCGCGATATCAATCTTAACCTTTGTCTTTTTAATAAGTCTGGTATTATATAATCAATATATTAAAGCAAAACAAGCTAAAAAAACGCGGTCATTATGATAAACCAAATCAAAAATAAAATCATTCTTATCACTGGCGGGGCCGGGTTTATTGGCTCGCATTTGGCGGAGAAGTTAGCCGCAGACAATCGGTTAATTATTTATGATAATTTCCACCGCAATGTCTTAAAATATACCAATTTACTTGATAATCCCAGAGTAAAAATTATCAAGGGTGATATATTAGATTCGACCAAATTAAGTCAAACAATTGTTGAGGCCAGTATCGTTATTCATATGGCGGCAATTGCCGGGGTGGAAAGCGTAGCAGTTTCCCCTTTAGAAACCCTGGAAATTAATTTAATGGGCACTTACAATCTTTTAAGGGCAATTAATGGCAAAGCTAAAAGAATCGAAAAATTTATTTTTTATTCCACCTCCGAGGTTTATGGTCCTTTTGTCTATCAGGCCAAAGAAGACGGCATGACCACTCAAGGAAAAGTAAGCGAACAGCGCTGGGCTTATTCGACCAGTAAAATTGCCGCAGAACACTGGTGTTACGCTTATTTTAAGCGCTGGCAATTGCCAATTGTCATCATCCGACCCTTTAATATCTACGGCGAGCGCCAGGAGGGGGAAAGCGCGATTTCGAAATTTGCGGCAGCGGCGATTAAGAACAAGCCAATCGAAATCTTTGGTTCCGGTAACCAAATTCGTTCCTGGTGCCATGTGGACGATATGGTTCAAGGGACGCTTGCGGCGGCGACATCTAGGAAAGCAATTGGTCAGGTTTATAATATTGGCAATCCCGAAGAGACCTTGACAGTTTTAGAATTGGCTAAAAAAGTAATCAAAATCGCCCGTTCGCGCTCGAAAATTGTTTTTAAAAAGCGCAATTATCCTGATGTCGAACTCAGAATTCCCAGTATTGAAAAAGCCAGAAAGGAATTGGCATTCGAACCGAGGATTGATTTGGATGAAGGATTGAAAAGAACGATAAAATGGTATCGAGGCAAATCCTAAATCCTAATTTCTAATTTCTAAATAAATCATAAATTTTAAATCATAAACAAGTTTGGAATTTAACATTTAGAATTTGTTTAGAGTTTAGGATTTAAGAAATTTACGGAGTAAATTTATGAAGATACTTTTAACCGGCGGCTTGGGGTTTATCGGCAAGAATTTTCTTTTGCACCGGCCCAAAGATTGGCAAGTGGTTTCTTTAGATATGATTGAAGATCGAAACTTCCAAAAAATTATTAAAAATGCGCAATTTTTTGGAATTGATTTGACTGATGACGTTAAGGTGAAACGATTAGCCCAAAAAATGCCAAGTTTTGATGTTTGTCTGCATTTGGCTGCCAATAGCGATCCAGCAGCATCAGTGCCCGAACCGTTATGGGATTTACGCTCGACCACCGAAACATTAATCAATATTTGCCAAAATTTTAAGATAAAGAAACTGATTTATTTATCCTCGGGGGCTGTTTATGATGGGTGGCAGGGTCTCGTTTCGCCCTCGGTGAAACTTGCTCCTAAATTGCCTTATGCGATTTCCCATTTAGCGAATGAATACTACGTTCAATTCTTTGCCAAAATCATCCGAATACAAGAATATGTGATTATTCGTTTTTTCGGCGCCTACGGGCCTAATGAGCCGCCAAGAAAAATTTATACAAATTTAGTCAAAGCTTTTAGGATAGAGGGGAAAGAAGAATTTGTTATCAGGGGCGATGGCAAAAATTTTATTGACGCAATGTTTGTTGAGGATGCTATCGAAGCGATCGTCAAAGTTATTGAATCGTCAAAAACCAACTTAACAGTTGACCTTTGCTCGGGTGACAGAATAAAAATTAGTGATTTAGTAAAACAAGCAGGGCAGATTTTTGGTCAGAAGGTCAAAATTGTCCATCAAAGTTCTGTTCCTGAATATATTGAGTTTTATGCCTCGCCGGATGAATTTGAACGGCTTTTCGATTTCCGGGCGAAAATATCGTTGAAGGAGGGATTAACAAAGTTAGCAGGATGGATAAGGAGCGATAAGGAATGATGAGGAGAAATAGGGACAAACCAATCGTCATTATCGGCGGCGGCCCTACCGGGCTGGCGGCGGCTTACTATTTAGCTAAGAAAAATCAGCCGTTTATTTTAATCGAAAAAGAGAAATATCTTGGTGGTCTTTCAGCCACTTTAAAGAGAGACGGTTATTTGTACGAATTCGGGCCGCACGCTTTTCATCTGAAAGATCCCCAAATTACAAAATGGCTTAAAGGTTTATTAGGTGAAGATTTTCGGATTATTCCCACTAATACCCATGTTTTGATCGATGGTCAAATATATAGTTATCCTCTTAAGGCGGGGGAATTATTAAGAAAAATACGGCCCTCATTGGGAATAAAGATTCTTTGGGAGTATGTCATTACCTATTTTAAAAAATCTTTTCGAAATAAAAGACCTCAAAGTTTTGAAGATTGGGGTTTAAAAAATTTCGGGCCAACTCTGTATAAAATGAGTTTTGGCGATTATACTAATAAAGTCTGGGGCATCCCCCCCAAAAAACTATCGGCGAAATTGGCATATCAGAAAATCTCCCGTTTAAATTTAGCCGACATTATAATAAAATTATTAGGTTTCAGGGGTAAAGATCAACCCGCCTATTTTCATCAATATCTTTATCCGGAAAAGGGCGTAGAGGCGATTTTTAACAAAATGCTTTCAGAAATTCGCCGAAAAGGAAAGATTATTTTAGGTGCAAGAATTACTAAACTCAAGAATTTGCACGGCGAAATTCAAGCGATTAAATTCCAAGACATTAGAGGCAGAGTAAGGGATATTAATCCGGCGCAAATTATTTCTACTATCACGATTAAAGATTTAGCCGGCTTGTTAAATCACCCCTTGCAAAATGAAGTTCTAAAAAGCAGCCAGGATTTAAAGTATCGGGATTTGATGATTATCTATCTTTTAACCCGAGAAAAAAACCCCCTTTTTCAAAGCCAGTGGATTTATTTGGTAGAAGACAAATATAGATTTAATCGGTTGATGATTGGGAAAAATCTTTCACCTAAAATGGCGCCAAAAAATCAGACGGTTTTAGCAATGGAGATTTGTTGTCAAAAAAACGATTTTCTCTGGCGAAAAAGTAACCAAGAATTATTGATTTTGGCTAAAGAAGATTTGAGTAAGCTTAAAATCGATCTAAATAAAATTTCCGATTATTTTGTCGTAAGAATTGAAAATGCTTACCCTATTTATATCAAAAATTTTGAAAAAAATGTTAAAAATGCTATTGAGGGTTTAGGAAAAATTTCCAATTTACTTTCTACTGGACGAAATGGCCTCTATCTTAACAGCGATATTCACGATTCGTTTTTAATGGGTTTTTCCGCTGCGAGAGATACGATAAGTAAAAATAAATCTCCAGAAAGACAAAAAGCAGGTTGAAAATGGTTAAATCATTAGTCCAAAATTTCTTTACCTGGCAATTTATCAAGTACGTCGTGGTTGGTTTTTTGGGCACGGCTTTAGATTTTTCTTTGCTTTACATTTTGGTTGAATATGGTCATCTTTGGTATTTTTCAGCCGCTTTCATTTCCATATCCATCGTTCTTTGGATAAGTTTTTCTTTAAATAAATATTGGACATTTAAAAATTATGAGAAAAAATATTTTGTCCAATTAGGTAAATACCTTTTGTCTCACTTACTTGCCTTGGGTCTTAGTTTATCTATTTTAGCGATTTTAGTCGAAATATTCCAGTTCTGGTATATCCTGGCGAAGTTTTTTGCCACGGTTGTCGCCGCGATTACTAATTTTTTAATGGTCAAAAAATACATTTTTTTTTAAATGAAAATTAGATGAACGAAACTGGTCAGTTTAATTATTTCGCCGCCTCTTTAATGCCTCAAGCTAAATTTTTAAAAGAAATATATTATTTAGCTGTCGCTCGTTATCAATTGGCAAAAAAATTTGTCAAAGGGAAAATTGTTTTAGATGCCGGTTGCGGAGCCGGTTACGGTACCGCCCTTTTGGCAAAAGCCGGCGCTAAAAAAGTTTACGGCCTTGATTTTAGTCTAAAATCAATTGCCTACTGCCAAAGCCATTATCAACGGTCGAATCTTATTTTTCAGCGGCAAGATCTGACGAAAATTGAATTTCCCGATCATTTTTTCGATTGTATTGTTATTTTTGAGACAATCGAACATATCCAAGATTTTCAAAAAGCAATTGGGGAGCTTAACCGCGTCCTTAAGCCCGGGGGCAAAATTCTTATTAGCACCCCTAATAAAGCCGTTTACTCGCCTAACACAAAAAAAGTATTTTATCCCTTCCACTATCACGAATTTTATCTTGAGGATTTCCAAAAAATATTGGCTTGTTTTAATATAGAATCTATCAAAGGTCAATATATTCGAGGCAGAAAAATGTTCCTTTACCGTCCTTGGGATCCCCGGAGGATTTTAAGAATTATTTATGCCAACCTTCCTTTGCTTTTGAAAATTCTAATTACTAAAGGATATTTAAATATTTACTATTGGCTTTATGAGCAGAAAATTCTCCCCCCATCCAAGCTTAAACTGGCTGATGTGTATTTTTCAGAAGATTTAAAATATACTCGCGTTTTTGTAGCAATTTGCACGAAAGAGAAAAAATCAGATGAATAAGCTTAAAAAAATAAAATTTGATTCCTCATTAATGCATAAAAATCATTATCCCTTTTTTGAGCGCGTTTTTTATCGGCCAATTGCCGGTTTGATTACTCCGATCCTAGCTAGATGGGGAATAAGACCGATCTTGATTAATGTCTTTAGTTTCGTCCTTGGTTTATTGGGAATTTGTCTTATTACAATCGGCGATTACAAAATCAGAGTCTCGGGGACACTAATATTAATCGCTTCTTATATTTTCGATTGTGTTGATGGTCAGTTAGCTCGGGGATTAAGAAAAACTAATAAATTCGGTGCTCTTATCGATACAACCCTAGACAGTATCAAAGAAAGTTTGATTTTTTTGGGTCTTGCCTTCCAAAACCAGTTTGTATCATCTGAAAATAGTTTGGCTCTATATTTAGCAATAATTATAATTTTAGGTCAAAGAATGTTGGGAAGAACCATCCCCTGGTATCGGTTGATATATAATAAAGGTGTTGAAGAAATTAAGACAGAAATTTTAAAAGGAAAATCAGGATTATTTAGATTGGTTAGTATATTTTTTTCGGAAAGCTATCGCTCGGGCACAATTTGGATGGTTATTTTTTTAGGTATTGTTACTAATCAAATTATTTTAATTTTTAGTTATTTTATTGTTGTGATTTATAGTTTATGGTTGGTATTGTTAATCAGTGGGTTTCAAAGGGGACAAAAATATATTGATTAGAAAAGGAGGCTTTTGAAAGTTCTTATCCTTAATCCGCCGGTTAAAAATCACGAAAAATTTATCCGCGAAGGACGCTGTGAACAGCGGGCCTCATCGTTTCAATATTTAATGGTGCCGATTTCTCTACCGTCAATCGCTGCACTTTTACGAGAAAAAGGTTTTGAAGTCAAGGTAATTGATTCAATGGCCGAGGAATTGGATTTTATAGAGGCAATAGATGCTATCGAGAAATTTAATCCGAGATTCATCATCACCAATTTTTCTACCGCTACCTATCCGACAGATAAGGATTTTACTTTTGAATTAAAAAAGGCAATTCCCAAAATCCACATTACGGCAATTGGTGTTCATGTTACCAGTCTTCCGGGAGAAACATTGCGGGAGACGGCTTTAGATTCGGTGATTCGCGGCGAACCGGAAATTACTACCTTAGAATTGGCTGAAGCGATTGCTCAGAGGAAAAATTTAAAAAGAATTAAGGGTTTGTCTTATCGAAGCAATCCCGCCATAGTTCATAATCCAGACCGTGAATTTATTGCTGATCTCAATATTTTGCCTTTCCCGGCGCGTGATTTATTAAAAAATGAGCGTTATAAAATGCCTGTTTATAACCGTCCTTATACTTTAGTTGTCACCGCCCGCGGCTGTCCCAATAACTGCAGTTTTTGTACCGCCTCGCTCTACTACGGCACTAAAATTAGATATCGGAAGATTAGTAGTGTCTTGGATGAAGTTGAGGAAATTATAAAAATTCACCATATTAATGATATTACTTTTTGGGCAGATACTTTTACCTTTGACCGAGATTATGTTTTGGCAATTTGCCAGGGAATAAAAGAAAGAGGTTTAAAATTCCGCTGGATGGCGAACGCCAGGGTTGATAGAGTAGATTTAGAGCTATTAAATATTATGAGAAAAAGCGGCTGCCAGATTATTTCCTACGGGGTTGAGTCAGGTGTCCAAAAAATCTTAAATAACATTGGTAAAAACATAACCTTGAAAGAAATTCGTCAAGCGTTTTTATGGACCCGTCAGGCGGGGATTGAAAGCGCTGCCCATATAATTTTTGGTCTGCCCGGGGAAACCGAAGAAACTATCAGGAAAACGATCAAATTTGTTTTGGCTTTGAATCCTGATTATGTTCAATTTTATTCGGCGATTCCCTTCCCAGGAACCAGATTTTATCATCAGGCTTTAGAAAACGGCTGGCTGGTGGCTTCCTCTTGGCAAGATTTTGAAGTTGGTAAAAATGTCATTTCAACTCCTGAACTTTCGTTACCTCAGTTAGCCAAATGGCGTAAAAGGGCTTATTTACAGTTCTATTTAAGACCCGCCTATATTTTCTCAAAAATGAAAAAATTCATCCATCAGCCAAGAGATTTTTGGCCATTTATAAAACAAGCAGTCAGTTTCTTGAAAGATTGGGCAGAGAAGTAGCTAAAAATATTTTTTTAGCTGGTGAGATGGTATAATATAATAGAAATCCGAAATCCGAAGCACGAAATCCGAAACAAATTCCAAATATTAAATTTCAAATTCAAAAAATTAGATATTGTTTAGAAATTAGATTTTAGGATTTAGAAATTTTTAACGGAGGTAAATTGGATAATCAAACGAATAATCAAAAAGCGATAGGCAAAGTTATTACTGTCGATGAAGCTAAGTGTATCGGCTGCGGTTTGTGTGTTTCTACTTGTCCGGATGTTTTTGAGCTGGACGATAATGGCAAAGCGCAAGTTAAAGATAGTAATGCCTGTAAAAGTTGTGATTGTCAAGAGACAATTGATAATTGCCCGGCTAAAGCCATCAGCTGGCAGGAAAGTTAAAAGTAAAAAGTAAAATCTAATAAGTTCAAGTAATAATTTAAAAATTTTAAGTTGAAGTTTTTACCTTTTCGTTTTTAGTTTTGAGTTTATCAACCGGAGGTTGATATGTATGATACTATCATTATCGGCGCCGGGCCAGCCGGCCTGACGGCGGCAATTTATCTTTTAAGAAAAAAAATTAAAACCTTAATTTTAACCCAGGAAATTGGCGGTCAAATTAAAGACGGACCTTTAATGGAAAATTTTCCCGGTTTTGAGAAAATTTCCGGGCCTGAGTGGATTGCCAAAGTCAAACTACAGGTAGAGAAATTAGGGGCGGAAATTAAAACCAATCAGAGAGTCGAAAAAATTATTCCGGAAGATAATCATTTTACGATTATTTGCGAAAATAAAGATCAATTTAGTTCTAAAACCGTATTAATTGCCGCTGGCAAATGCCCTTTAAAATTAAATGTTCCAGGAGAGGATAAATTCCAAGGCAAGGGGATTAGCCATTGCGTTACCTGCGATGCCCCGTTATTTCAGGATAAAACGGTGGCGGTTATCGGCGGCGGCAATTCAGCGATTATTGCTACTTTAGAACTCAAAAAATACGCGGCTAAAGTTTATCTCATTAATCTTGGGGAAAATTTAATCGGTGAGGAGGTAAGAATTGATGAGATCAAAAATTCACCGGAAATTGAAGTGATTGCTCAAGCAAAAACTCTGGAAATTTTAGGCACTAATCTGGTAGAAAAGCTAAAATTAAAAGATTTAAAATCAAATCAGGAAAAAGAAATCGAAGTCCAAGGAATTTTTATTGAAATCGGCTGGCAGCCATCAACCGGTTTTTTAGCGGGAACTATTAACCTATCTGGTAAAAAAGAGATCATTATTGATGAAAATAATGCCACTAATGTTAAGGGCATATTTGCCGCCGGCGACGCGACAACTGTTATTTACAAACAAGCGATTATCGCTGCCGGCGAAGGCGCCAAAGCCGCCCTGGCGGTTTCAGAGTACCTTAGCAAATTGACCTAATAAATTAAAATTCTAAATTCTAAGCACTAAATCCTAAACAATTTTCTAAATTCCAATTTTATAAACATTTGTAATTTGTTATTTGTAATTTGTTTAGAATTTAGTATTTAGTTTTTAGGATTTATTCTTGACTGCTCCTTTAATAACATCCAAAATCATCTTCGGTTCGTACTCGGCTTTGACCAAATAACCAGAAGCGCCAAGCTCTTTGGCTTTTTCGCCGGAACTTTCCACTGGCAGATTGGTTAGGAGAAAAACCGGGACTGTTTTTAGATCGGGGTCCTGTCTGATATCTTTTAAAACATCCAGGCCATTATAGCGAGGCATGATAATATCTAATAAAATAACGTCTGGTTTATTGTCTTTGGCTAATTTGATTCCACTGGCACCGTCTTGAGTTTGCATAACTTCAATCCCATTTGACTCAAGATATTGACTATACATTTTTAAGCAGCCGCTTTCGTCGTCAACAATTAAAACTTTCAAATTGACCTCCCATTCTATATTAAATGTCTATTCAAATGGATCGGTAATCCATTTATATTATATCATCGGAATTGAAAGGGCAAAAGTTGCTCCTTTATCTGGATTATTCTTCGCCCAAATTTTGCCGTTATGTTTTTCAACAATAAGTTTTGAAATATATAAACCCAGACCGGTGCCGCGCTTGTCTAATTCAAGAATATTTTTACCCCGAAAAAAGGGCTGAAATAATTTTTCAAAACTTTCTTCTTTAATGCCGATTCCTTGGTCAATGACTTCAATAATGGTTTGATCATCTCGCTGTTGGCAGGTGATTTTAATCGTTCCTTGGGGGGTATATTTTAAAGCGTTATCAACTAAATTATAAAGACAACTTCTCATTTTATCTGCATCAAGCTGAACCGGTTTTAAGGAGGTCTTTTTTTCCAAAACAATTTTGATATCTTTCTTTGGCATCCCTTGTTTGAATTGGTCAATAATATTTTTTATTAGTTGATCAATGTAAGTCTCTTTTAATTTTAAGGAAAATGTCCCTGCCTGGATACGGGAAACAGATAAAAGCTCGCTGACCAAATCAATCATTCTTTTGGTATTGGCATAAATTTCTCCGACCGCATCTCTCTGCTTGGTCGTCAAATCGCCTAAATTGCCAAAATGAAGTAATGAGGCAAAGCCGCGAATCATTGATAAAGGAGTAAAAAGCTGGTGGGAAGTCAATGATAAAAATTCCTTTTGTTTTTTGGCCTCTTCTTCCATAATCTTTTCTCTGGCCATTAAGGATTCGCGGGCTGCTTTTTCCTGCCTAAGCTGCATTGCCAGCACTCGACAAAAAATCGTTACAAATAGAATCATGGCAATTTGGCTGGCGCCCTGATATAAAGAGGCGGTATGAGGCAGGAGATCCTGAGAACCCAAAAAAACTTCAAAAATAACAAAAACCGAAGCAACTGTGGCAATAAGGAGGGCATTAATAAATTCTAAAGATAGAGCCGCCGCGGCTATCGGCAAAAAATAGAGAGCGAAAAAATACTGGCTGTAATCTTTGACAACATGGATTAAAACCCCGATTAAAACAATATCGGCGATATCTTTAAAATAAAGCCGTTTTGAACGGGAAAAATATTTATAAATTACTAAATAATATAAAAGAGCAAAGGCGACAATCCCGCCGATTAACAAATAGGCCTGCTGATTTTCAACTAATTTGACCGGCAAAAAGCGAACCCCGAAAATAACCACAATAATAATCGCCCAGGTGGAAAGTTCGATGATTCTTTCATAACGATGGACTTTTGCGGAAAGGGTTTCCGGGCTGGAAGGGGATTTATTATCCATAACTCTATTATATGATGATTTT
>ERZ1292632.648-Hain-H43-01um-R2-648-length-38611-cov-6_pt2 | contig 16470 bp, 17 predicted proteins | sample MGYA00564407_ERZ1292632 | MGnify/ENA primary metagenome ERZ1292632 (study PRJEB36523, sample SAMEA6512637) | groundwater metagenome | collected 2019-01-08 | study: AquaDiva: Metagenomics assemblies of 32 groundwater samples | reverse complement strand
AATCGTAACGAGAAGCTTCTCACTACCGACCGAGCCAAAGTTTGGTGCGGGGCCATTGACTCTTGATCAAGGGATCAAGACTATCCCGGAATGTTTGAATATTCTACCAGAAAATAAGGATAAATTCAATTCGACAGAAGGCGAGCTTGCGTTTCGTCCCCATGCACCACAACCCGGTTTTTGCCAGATTTTTTTGCCTGATACATTGCCTCATCGGCGTGCGTGATAAGTGTGGAGAGATCTTGGTCCTTCGCATGCTGGGCAATGCCGATGCTCAATGTCACACGCAGGATTTTGTCGCCAATCGGCACGTCGAAATTCGCCACCGCCTGGCGCATCCGTTCCGCGACCTGATGCGTCACCTTCGCGTCAGCTCCCAACAGCGCAATCACAAATTCTTCTCCTCCCCAGCGTCCCACCGCGTCACGGGCGCGGAAATGCGCGGGCAGGAGCTTGCCCACTGCTCGCAACACTTCATCCCCCGCGTCATGGCCGAACGAGTCGTTGACCTTCTTAAAGTTATCAATATCGAGAAATACCACGCTGAACGGTACCGGTAATTCACGACGCCGCTCGTCCTCGGTCTTTGCCGGTATAATGGCAGCAAAAGATTTCCCGGCTTCCTCGAGAAATCCGCGCCGGTTTAATACTCCCGTTAGCTCGTCGTAGTAGACAAGCTTGCGCAAGCGTTTAATTTCCGCCTCAAGTTTTTTGATATCTTTCTCGGGCATAAAAACCTAAATCCTAATATCTAAACTCTAAACAATATCGAAATACAAATGTCCAAAACTTTTGGATTTTGATCATTGGGATTTGTTTAGACATTAGAAATTAGATATTCGTGCTTGAAGATACAAAAATTAGTACCCCTTTAATTTTTCTATCTTGTGGTGTTGGCGGATCTTATCCAATGCCTTCGCTTCAATCTGCCGAATACGTTCGCGCGTGACTGCGAATACGCGCCCCACTTCCTCCAGCGTATGCGTCACACCATCGGACAGGCCGAACCGCATGTCAAGAATTTTCTGCTCACGTGGTGTCAGGTCACTGATGATTTCGTTGATATACTGCTTGAGAATCTTCCGTGCGGCAGAGGTAAATGGCGAAATGGAATCCTCATCAGGAATAAAGTCCGCGAGCGAACTATCCTCGTCGCCCTTGTCACCCACCGGCGTTTCCAGCGAAATGGTATCCTGTGAGATTTTTTGGATATGGCGGATTTTATCCACTTCCACGCCCATCTCGGATGCAACCTCTTCTGGCAATGGATCTCGTCCAAGTTCTTGGACAAGCCGTCTCACAACTTGCTGGTACTTATTGATCGTTTCCACCATGTGCACGGGAATACGGATGGTGCGCGCCTGGTCGGCAAGCGCACGGTTAATCGCCTGCCGGATCCACCACGTTGCATACGTAGAGAACTTAAATCCTTTGTGAAAATCAAATTTTTCTACGGCTTTAAACAAGCCAATATTTCCCTCCTGGATAAGATCGAGGAGGGTCAGATTTGCCGAGCGCCCGACGTACTTTTTTGCGATGGAAACGACTAGCCGCAGGTTTGACAACGCAAGTTTTTGGCGCGCCGCCTCATCTCCGCGTTCAATGCGCTTAGCGAGCTCAACTTCCTCTTCTGCTTTAATGAGCGGATATTTGCCGATTTCTTTCAGGTACATCTGCACGGAATCGGATGTCACCTCGTCAAACTCTGCTTCTATCCGCTTTTTCTCTTTTTCCTCTTTCGTTGAAGTGTCTTCGAACACCCGAACCGATTCAACGATATTAATGTTTGCGGCTTCTAAACGTTCGTAGAGACCCTCAAGGCCTTCGATGTCCTTTTCAATCGTGGGAAACGTGTTGAGGATCTCCGCTTGCGTCACAAAGCCGCGGTGGCGACCGCGTTCAATTAAGCTCAACACCGCACTTTCGCTGATGATATTCTTTGCCGCTCGCGCACGTCTGGTTGGTTTCCTTTTTGTAGGTTTCTTTTTGCCAGCGACGCGTTTTGTTTTTTGTACGTTCCTTTTCATGAGTATGAGTTATGCATTATGTACGGTAGCAAGCGCTTCGGTAAGTTTAACAAATTGAGACACGAGCCCGGCCATCCGCGCCTTGTCGTTAGCCGCTTCTGCTTGCTTAATATCAAATTCGAGCTCGGTGAGTCGTGCGAGTAAGGATCGCTGTTTAACCCGATTTGCTACTTTGTGAAATTCTGTGCGTAGTTCCATATCGTTCATATCGCCGAACTCTTCCTGTGCTCGCAGATTGGCAAATTCCAGACGCATGCGATCCTCCGGCGCACTGTCACGGATGAGCGCATCAATGTTGGTAACCGGTTCTTCGCGCATTGCAAGACGTTTAAGCATCGCCGCTACAGTCGGATCAAGTAGGGTGGCGTCAACACTGGCAACTTCGTTACGAAATAGTGTGGGGTTTTTCATGACAATTGATAACAATGCCTCACTAAAAATGTCGGTTGGCGCGGGCGCGAGCACGGTAGCGCCTTCTGTGGCCGCCGTGACAGCTTCCGGTTCTTCACGCTCTTCATACACTTGAAGGTCATCTTTCGCCACAGCAAGATCTGCCTGTACCGCTTCCTCCTTCACTCGCAGGAACGCGGCGAGCTGACTGACCCAGTGTGAACGCTCAACACGGCTGACAAGACGATTGATGAGCGGGGCCAGCGTCGCAATGAGCAATTTCTTATCCGCAACCGCCGCAGGATTCATGGTGCTTCGCGCGCGGGTGAAATAAAAATCAATCACCGGCATCGCTTGCGACGCCACCTCTTGCCATTTCATTCCATAGCGCTGGACATAGTCGGCGGGATCTTTACATTCTTTATCCGACATGGGCACCATGTTGACCTGAAAGTTCTGGCTTAACGCCAATCCGATACCGCGCCGTGTTGCTTGTGCGCCTGCTTGGTCAGCATCGAAACAACAGTCCAGTGTGGTGGGGTAGCGTCCCAATAGGCGTAACTGCCATGGCGTCAGCGCAGTGCCCGACGCTGCCACAGCATGGGCCACGCCGCCCTGATGAGACATAACCACGTCCATGTTGCCCTCGACAAGTACACAGCGATTTGTCTGCTTCACTGCCATTTTTGCCTTATCAAGTCCGTAGAGTATTCGTCCTTTGTCATAGATGGCGGTCTGGGGAGTATTGATATACTTCGCGCCCATCTCTTCTTCGCTTGCTTGTTCGCCAGAAGGCGCGGCACCCTTGGCAGAAAACACCCTCCCACTGAATCCTACGACTCGTCCGTTGACATCCGCAATCGGAAACGTGATTCGCGAACGAAAACGATCATAGTGACGCTCTTCTTTCGCCACCGCAAGACCCGCATTAATAATTTCTTGTGTCGCATACCCACGCCCCGTCAAAAATTCGCCGAGCGCATGCCAATCATCCGGTGCAAACCCCAATCGAAATTGTTTGATTGTTTCGTCGGCTAGTCCTCGCTCGCGCAGATAAACAAGCGCCTGCTGGCCTGTCGGCGACTGCAAAAGCTGTTTTTCGAAGAACCGGCTCGCTAACTCACAGATGTCGTAGAGCTTACTTTTGGCATCCCGCCGTTCTTGAGTCCCTGGATGGAATTCCTCAAGCGCGACTCCCGCCTTGTGCGCGAGAATTTTGAGAGATTCGGGGAAATCGACACCCTCAATTTCCTGCACAAACGAAAACATGTCGCCCCCCTTGGAGCAGCCGAAACAGTGCCAGATTTGCCGTTCCGTCGAGATGTGAAATGAGGGGGTCTTCTCGTTGTGGAACGGACAACGAGCTTTGTAGTTGGCCCCTGTTTTTTGCAGTTTGAGATACCCGGAGATCACCTCCACGATATCGAGGCGCGATTTTATTTGCTCGACGTGGTCAGTCATGATGTCCGGTACCCGCCATCCCATCGCATGGGACGAGTAAAAGCCAAAAGAAAGCGATGATACGCTTCCTGATTACCGTATTGGTTTCATTATTCTATCAGATTCTTCCAAGAATGCAACTAGGCCCCGTAATACAACATTGATCGGCGCGAAGCGCCTATGCTAAAAAATCAATGTTGATATACGGAGCTAGGCGGCTCTATTGAGCGCTTGCTGATTCAAAAGCCGCATGACTGCGTCGCGAATCCCATACTGCCGGGTAATGGTCGCAAAATCAGTTTCTTGAATTTCCTCTCCGCGCTCCGCTTTCTTTAACAGATTTTCAATACTATTTCGAATTTCATCCGCGCTGTACTCCGCGGTGCCTTCAATGCGCCCCAGCTTACTAGCACGGTCAATCAACTCATAGAGTTTCTCAAAACTCTCTACTTGAGCTACCTCCTTGCTCATAAAGTCATCAAACGAAATTTTTTCTGGTCCTCGTTCCATGATAGTTATTCAATGGGTACATGTGGCGGCTCTCCAGGCCCTCTTTGTTTATTTCTTTTTGCTCTCACCATGGGCTTCAACACTTCCTCGCGCAATGCTCTCAATATCCGCTCAAGCGGCAGCGCGGTATCGCGTCCAGGACGATTTACCAGCCACTGTCCCTCGGGATTGCGAAGGAGCGTCGCTCCCCATGCGGTAAAGACATTCTTTACGAAATCAACGTGTTTTATTTCCCGCTGTATTAATCTTACAAGATCGGGGTGGCTTTCGATATCGTCAGGAGTCACCACAGTTTGTTCTTCTGGAGAGCCAACATCGCCCTCTAGCTTCACCCCGGAAAGAGTATCGTCTAATCTTTGCCGGAGAGCCTCGACGAGTTCATTTTTTTCAGCAACATCGGATGGCACGACATGACCAAGAAGCTGATCGATTTCGTCATCGGTGATTGGCTCTCCGAATCCACTTGGCTTTTCTATTGACATGAAATTATTGTATCACCCTTTCGGACGGGAGCAAGCCAACGAGTTTTTTCAGGACTTCGTATGCTTTCATTGCACCGTTGATGCCTCGATGCGGACTTGGCTCCCGCTCGATGCCGAAATAATCGCAGAGCGCCGACAGGCGCATCCGCGGTTTCGGTTTTTTCAATAACGCCCAGGCAATACTGGGAATATCTATCTGGTGGTAATCCAACCCATGGGAAAGTTTTGTCAGCCGAAACGCCTCTTCAATAAACTGCCAGTCAAATGAAACATTGTGAGCGGTAAAAATCATACCCTTTGTTTTGGCCGCGTACTGCGCCATGGCATTTTCCAGTGTGATTGCGCCAGTCCAGTGATCAGGGCGGTATCCAGCCACGATACTTGAATCGGGCGCGGCGGTTTCGATATGCGTGGGGATGACCTTTACGTCGAGTGTATCGGTAATCTCAAATGTTTTTTGATGAACGACAACCAAGCCGATTTCGATAATCTCGTGCCGGCGGACGTCCAGTCCCGTTGTTTCCACATCCGTTATTGCCAACGGAGCAGAAAAATAATCAATTCCACTGCCTATACGGTTACTCATGAAAGAAATCTATCCCAAAATCCGGAGTAGCGGGTCACTCTTTGTTTTGTCACATACGCGCCAAAGATTCCAAACGCTGCACCGGCAAGTATGTCGCTCGGCCAGTGCACGCCAACGAATACGCGCCCAATGCTTACCAGAATCGCCCCGGCCAGGAACCATCGTCCAAGAGGCTTGTCGTAGAGCCATACTACCATTGCAAGGGCGAAACTTGAAACGGCGTGGCCCGATGGGAATGAACGAAAATGCTCTAAAGAGTTTGTGTTAATGAGCCGCACCGCATCAGCAAATATAATGAACGGGCGCGGACGGAGCAATAAAAACGGCAATCCGATTTTAAATACGACGTACGAGCCAAGCATCGCAAGCAGTGCGACTCGGCCGGTTTTTTTGAAATGTTGAATATGCTGAACCGGCCACAATGCCAATACGACCACCCCACCAATGAGGATGTACTCAAGATATGTTGCGCAGAAAATCCAAATCCGGTCGAGCCATATCCACCGTCCGGCTAAACCATTAATAAACTGAAAGACTGTTTGATCCATGTATTATCTTCGGCGAACCGCCTTATGTGCCATCATCAGCACAAGTAACACTGCGAATGCGGTCAGTGACATCATAGGAATGGTGATATAGCCGAATTCCACAAACGGCACGTCACTGCACGACGGAGAAAATATGCTTGCCGAACACGGCAACAGCGCTGCGTTGAACATTTGCCCATAGTACTGGTACCCCGCAATTGCCGCTCCTGCAAGAGATAATCCGATGCTGTAATCAACGACATCGTCTTTGCCACGCGCGAGCGCCATGCCAAACAGAAGAACCTGCGGGTAGAGGGCGATTCGCTGGTACCAGCAGAACACGCACGGGGGAAACTGTGCGATTTCAGACAAAAATAAACTTCCTACCGCACCTACGAGAGAGAGGATAAAGGCAAGACCGAGGGCGTTTTTGCCGACTACACGCACCGGCCATGATGCCGGCTTAACTACCACCAATAGCGCCCCTATTACCACAACAATCTGGGCGAGAATCGTTCCCAACGAGAGCCAGTAAATGCTTGCGGTAAAATCCATATACGCTACAAAAGTATAGCGCAATCACGCTTATCTGTATATTTGGTTATTGGTTCTTGTTGTCGATGCCAAACATGGAGTGCAGGAAGCACCAGCCGAGAAAACTCTCCACTAACGCTATCCATCCCACGATACTCACTACGAGATTTCCCCAATCTGCGTTAAATACCGGAACCCACGGACTTCCCAGCCACCATACCGCTAACGCAAAACGAAAAACCCTATCCAACTTTCCAAGATTCTGTTTCATTATTGTTTCGCACCCCCTTTCATACTTCTATAGTACCACTTTCCTAACTTCATTTTCTATAGATACTGAACCTCCTCCTCCAGCTCTATTCCGAATTTTTTCCCTACCTTTATCTTAAGAATTTTGCCTAATTTTGCAACATCTTGTGCCATACCATTGCCGGAATTGTAAATCAAATTTCCGTGATGACTAGCTACTTTAATTTTACCCATTTCCATCCCTTTGGCACCAACTGATTCCAAGAGAAAACCAGCAGGTACTTTGCCGAACATAATTTTCTCTTTTTTAATTTTCCCCAAAAGATTCCGTCTTGAAGAAGTTGGTTTTATGTTTCGTACAACAACATTTTTAAAAAAACTACCTGGACACAAAAGACCTGGCCAGTATTTTTTCTCCCTCATTTTTATTATGTCTTTTGAATTTTTTTGAAGTGTTTTTGGGTTATCCTCTCTGAATTCAAAATCAGCTCCTGAAACTACCCAGTTATGCTTCTTTTTGAATACACTCTCGCGATAGTTAAATCGACATTGTTTTTTAGAAAGCCAGCGTATTTTTCCATTCTTATAGATTTTTACTTTAACCAGACAATCCTTAATCTCTTGACCATAAGCTCCTGCACAACCATAAATGGCTCCGCCTATTGTTCCTGGAATACCGGCCATTTTCTCCATTCCAGCTAAACCTAACTTATTGACCTTAAAAATAAATTTTGTAAGATTCTCACCTGATCCAACGAAGATTTTATCGCTAATATTTCTTACACCCTTTATTTCATTTTTTATTATTAATCCGTCAAATCCGGCATCGTTTGGCACCAAGTTCGATCCTTCTCCAATAACGTACCACTTTACTTTTTTCTCATTCGCCCAATCTATCGCCACAGCTAAATCCTTCTCATTTCGCGCAACAAAAAACCATTTGGCCGAACCACCGACCTTCATCGTTGTCAGTTTTTTTAGAGAATAGTTTCTTTTTACAGCAAATCTATGCATGTTTAATATCGCCGCCGACTTTTTTAATTTTTTCAATCAAGTTTTCGTAGCCCCGATCAATTTGTTCGGCATTTTCAATCACGCTTGTTCCTTTTGCACACAGGGCAGCTATAACCATTGCCATACCGGCCCGGATATCAGGACTGACCAAATAATTGCCATATAAGGTTGAGGGACCGGAAACCAAAACCCGATGAGGGTCGCAGAGGATCATCTTCGCGCCCAGAGTTTTTAATCGGTCAATGAAAAATAATCTCGATTCAAACATTTTTTCGTGGAAAAGGAAGTTGCCTTGGCATTGGGTGGCCAAGATAATCATTGAACCCATTAGATCAGAGGGGAAGTTTGGCCAAGGGCCATCTGAAATTTCACGGATGTGCTTATTGAGATCAGGATCTTTTCTCAAATCATTTACAACTTTCAGATAGACATTTTCCTGAATAACTTTTTTTCCGAATTTTTCAAAAGTTTCAAAAATTTTTCTGTATTCTTTGTTATTTCCAGTTTTAACTTTTATTTTTCCGCCAAAAATAGCTGAAAGTACCAAGACCCCGCCAAGCTCCATGTAGTCTTCGCTTAAAGTATGTTCAACCCTTTTGAAATTTTTAGTGCCTTTGACTTCTATTAAATTGGTGCCAAGCCCACTTATCCTCGCTCCACCTTTTTTCAGGACCACTCCGAGATTGACTACGTGCGGTTCAGAAGCAGCGTTTTTGATAATTGTTTTCGTTGGCCGGGCAGAAGCAAGCATCATTGCGTTTTCAGTGGCGGTAACGCTCGGTTCAGAAAGCCATATTTCAGTAGTTTTGCCGTTATAGTAAACGTTTTTTGGCAAAGTAATCTTGTCACCCGAGATTTTAGCTCCAAAAGCTTTAAAAACTTCTAAATGAGTGTCAATTTTTCTTAGTCCAATTTTATCGCCGCCGGTTTTTGGTATTGTAGCTTTGCCTCTTGTGGCCAAGAGCGGTCCCAAAAAAAGGAGAGAGCCCCTGATTTTAGAGCTTAACTCCGGCGGTAGACTAGAGGTTCTATGTTTTTTAAGATAATCGGCGATCTGGGTCATTATCTCAACGTCTTTAATTTTGGGTATGTTTTTAAGAACGAGCTTGTTTTCAAAAAGAAGCGAAGCGGCGATTAAAGCCAGGGCTTCATTTTTGTTGCCAGAAAGTCGCCATTCGCCTTTTAATTGTTTACCGCCTTTGATTACAAGCCGGGACATAGTAATTTTTAGAAGAAAAAGTCGGCCGCGCGGAGCAATCCTTTCAAATCGTGAAGTTTCTATTGGCGGTGTATTCTTGAAATAGCTCGAACGGAATTCTGTCCTCGCCGCGCAAAGCGCGGCTCGGAATGGACGGACGGGCAAAATGAATTAAAAAGCCGCGAGCATTAACAATTTCAAGTTTTTCTTTGGCGGCAAATTCTCAAATTTCTTTCACTAGGTTATCATTCCGCTGGCTTGTTTCCGTGTTCGGGATACAAAATAATATATAAAACTAATTAGGAAATAAAACCAAATGAGTGCAATGATGATAAATCCTGTGTTCCGAAATGATGGCATCCCGAAACCGCCGACAAAAATGCTGGCTGGAATAAAAACAGGTGATGTAATAAGGCGCAACGGGGTCAAAAGTTCTTTCTGCGCATGGACAAGAAGAAAACGAGAGACCGCTCCGCAGTTTTGAACACAGTCGCCCATATAAAGAATTACAGTTATCGCCAAGAAAAAAAGAGATATTATCACTTTGGATTTCCTCAACGCGAAAAATTTTTCCAATTAATTTTTAACAATAGTATGAGTGCTGAAAGAAAGTAAGCTATCGCTAGCCCTATCAACAGTCGCGACCAATCTACGTTATAAATATTGCCGTGATATGAGCTTGTAAAGTATTGGAGAAGAGAACCAGCCCTACCGCTGGGGCAAGGAGTAGTAAAGCAACGTATTCCAGTATCATACTCAATAAACGGAACGAACAAAAAACTAATCACAAGAAAAACGACAATCTTTGTAAGAGAGGGTTTTAAAAATGATGTAATGTTCATAAACAAGAATATTTTTAGAATTTTATGAAAAAATTTCTTTTGCCCTTCCAAAATATGGTTCGAGCCGATTTGTTTTCAGGTTCTTTGGCAGTTTGGAGTGCTCTCGGCTTTTTAATTCATTTTGCCCGCCCGATTTACCCGGGTCCCGCGTAGCGGGACGAGGAAATGACTTCATTTCCCAACTGGCGGAGGGGGCGAGATTCGAACTCGCGAGGGTGTTAGTTCACACCACCTTTCTCCCGCACATGGCGGAGGGGGTGGGATTTGAACCCACGATGCCCTTGCGAGCATGCTGCCTTTCCAAGGCAGTGCACTAGACCGCTATGCGACCCCTCCGCCATAAGCGGGATTGCGATTTGTAATTGTACTCGCTTCGCTACGTTCAAACAAATCGGGAACAAGCGCGCGCACTAGACCGCTATGCGACGCCTCCACGAAAAAGGGTTGGCGGTGTTGTGCCCGAAGGCCCGCCAACCCTTCAAAGTACCCCCTTCAAAGAACCGCTTCTGGCCTGACGTGGTCGGTCCTGACGGCTTGGATCCCCACGATTGTTTCAATCAGCTCCGGCTCAGTTAGAAAAGCAATCCAACCCATCTGGATCGCTCCGGTCATGACCCCCCAGTCCTGTTGGTGCTCCTGCACGAATCCGTGGTGAGCTCTGGCGTAGCGCACCAGATACAGAGCCGCTTCGCCGTCACCCTTGACCTGCGGTCCGTCTTCTCCGAATGCCGCTTCAAGCAGTCGCTCGATAGCTTGGCTATGCAACGAATTACGGTGATTCATCTCTTCCTCCTCCCCATGACGCCAACATTCTATCAATCGTGCTCTTGCACAGCAAGCGGCAAAAAATCGTTTGACGTATAAAAATGAACATGATTACATCCCATCTGGAGGAGGTTTGACGTGGACTTCAACTGGGAATTTGTAAAAACTCATCCGGAAATCTTCGGACCGCTGGGGCTGGCATGCTTCCTACTGCTCGTCGTAGGACTCAACGTGATCGGCAATCTCATAGGAGAGGGAGTCGTGCAGTTCGTTGAGCAAAGGAAGTCGAGAAGGAAGACCTCACAGCGCCAGACACAGGGTGACAGTACAAAACCCGCGTTGGCTGGTTTTCTCGCCTTGGTTCTCTTTGCAACGGTTGCGGGATTGCTCACCTGGTACTTTGGGCGAGATACCCTTGCAATGACGCCGACCACGCTTCACGATCTTGCAAAGTTCTTTGGTTCCGGCCGTTAAGGGGAGGGTTGCGCGACCTTCCCTTTTCGTTTTTATAAAGGAAAGCCCCGACGGAAGTCGAAACTTCCCTCGGGGTTAAACGCCGTTGGATTCGATCATCGTAACGTTGTTCTCGATGATGTACGCACTGAATCGCAGCGCCCAAGTCAGCACCACGCCGAGCGCGAACCGATACGTATGGACGAGCTCTAGCCACGATGGAACTGACACCTTTCCGCCCCCGTGCAGAGCAACCGGCAGCAAAAGACCGAAGAAGATCGCGATGACCAGTCCCCAGCCCCTGACCCGCTCTTCGTGGGTTGCCTTTTCTTTCTCTAGCAATTGCATGCCCTTCAAGAAGAACAGCACTGCAACGGGCAGGATGATGAGCCCGAGCACCCAATGCACTGGCGTCGGAAAACCAGCCAGCGGTCCGTAAAGGACAGCCAGCATCCAACCGATCAGCACGCACCCGACCGCATCCGACAGAGCGCTTCTGTTCCGCATAGAGCCTCCTCGCGCCTATTATCCATCTTTTCGATTGTTTTGTCAAAGAGAAAACCCCGCGTGGTGCAGAGCTTCCTCACGGGGTCAATCACGGCAGTTGATCGTGATGTTGAAATCAGCAGCCGTCAGACGTTCCGACCTCCGGATGTTTGCAATGAGCTGGGCTCTTACTTTGTCCCAGTCCTTGAGAGGAATCCTGCCAGAGGACAGAATTTCTCTCTGGTCTCTCGACTTGCGATGTGGTTTTCCCCGCAAACGCTTTTTCATGCTCAACGAACCTCCTCCGCTTTGAGTATAAACCAAAAACCACCCCGATGAAACTCGAGGTGGTTTTTGGTTAACGCTAGTAGTCTCCCATTCCGCCCATGCCAGGGCCGGGCATAACGGGAGTTTTTGGTTCGGGCCTATCGGTAATCACTGCTTCAGTCGTGAGAATGAGCGAGGCAACTGAAACCGCGCTGGTCAGCGCGGTTTTGACCACTTTCAACGGGTCAATGATGCCCGCCTTCAGCATGTCTTTAATTTCTCCGTCATTGGCATCAAATCCCATGCCTGCCGCAGGCGCGGTAAATACTTTCTGAATAATTTCATTGGGCTCTTTGCCGGAATTTTCCGCAATGGTGCGCAAGGGCTTTTCAAGCGTTGCCTTGATAATGCCAAGCCCCTTGGCTTCGTCGCCAAACTCGGTCATACCTTTAACGGCTTTGCTGTTAAGCTCTTTTGCCGCTTCAAAGAGCGCGATGCCGCCGCCCGCGACGATACCCTCTTCGAGCGCGGCGCGAGTTGCCGATACCGCATCCTCGATGCGGAATTTCTTTTCTTTTAGTTCTGTCTCGGTCATAGCACCAACTTTGATAATTGCCACGCCGCCAGTTAGTTTGGCCAGCCGTTCTTGCAGTTTCTCTTTATCGAAATTTGAAGTCGTCTTCGCCAGTAGGGCTTTGATCTGATCAATACGATCATTGATGTCGCCCTTTTTGCCCTTTCCATCCACGATAGTCGTGCGCTCTTTGTTGGCGACGACTTTACGGGCTCGTCCGAGCATATCCAGTTCGACGGACTCGATTTTTATACCCTTTTCTTCTGAAATGACCTGCCCGCCGGTCACGATGCCAATATCTTCGAGCAGTTCTTTCTTGCGGTCGCCGAATCCAGGCGCTTTAATTGCCAGCGCGTGAAAATTACCACGAAGTTTATTGACCACCAGCGTCGCCAGCGCATCGCCTTCAACGTCGTCGGCGATGATAACCAAATCACGCTTGCCTGCGCGGGAAACCTTCTCCAGCAACGGCACAATGTCCTGGATCGAAGAAATTTTGCGGTCAGTAATGAGAATGTAGGGGTCTTGGTATGCCGCTTCCATCCGCTCGGCGTTGTTTATCATGTATGCCGACACAAATCCCCGGTCAAACTGCATACCCTCGACAAGCTCATGGGTCGTTTCAAATGACTGTGATTCCTCAACAGTTACCACGCCGTCTTTGCCCACGGCCTTGAACACCTCGGCAATAAGCGCGCCGATTTCTTTGTCGTTGGCGGCGATGGAGGCAACTTCCTTTATTTTCTCTCCCGTAACTTTCTGTTTACGCTTGGCAAGAAAATCCAGCACCCATTCAACGGCTTTATCCATGCCGCGTTTGAGCACGAGGGGATTTGCGCCTGAATCAACAGCTGAAAATCCATCTGCGACGATGGCCTGTGCAAGAATCGTCGCCGTGGTGGTACCGTCGCCGGCAACATCGTTCGTTTTTGACGCAACTTCTTTGATAAGCTGGGCACCGACGTTCTCGAACTTGTTCTCAAGTTCGATCTCCTTGGCTACCGTTACGCCATCTTTGGTAATCACCGGCGAACCGAATCCTTTGTCAATCGCTACGTTGCGGCCTTTTGGGCCCAGGGTCACTTTAACCGCGTTGGCTGTCTGGTCAACGCCGCGCTTGAGGGCTTCGCGCGCTTCCCGGTTGTAATAAATTAGTTTGGACATAGTCTTCTACGAATTACGAATACTGACTAATATACGAATTCGTACATTCGCGTTGATTAGTAATTAGTAGGATTTATTCAATAATTGCCAGAATGTCATCCTCGCGAGCAATTAAATACTCTTTGTCGTCAATTTTCAATTCGTTGGGTCCATACTTTGTAAACAAAACAGTGTCGCCTTTCTTTACTGACAGCGGGCGCAGTTTACCATCCTCGAATTTACCGGGGCCGACAGCAACAACTTTGCCTTTTTCCGGACGCTCTTTCGTGACGGTATCGGGCAGAATGATGCCGCCTTTTTTAACTTCATGCCGCAGGGGTTCAATCAAAATATGGTCTGATAACGGTTTGATTTTCATGCGAGTTTTCTTAGCGAGGAAGTGCGAAGCAGACGAGCTTTAGTAAATTCAGCACCCGCCTAAGTTTTGCTCTGCAAAATTTTGGCGGGTAAGAATTTACAGCTGTGCTCGTTCGTTTGCACTCACTGCGCACAGGTAAATGTCTTATTAGCAGTTAAGTACCCCGAGTGCTAACGGAGACAATAGTAGAGCAAGCCGAAGGGAGTGTCAACCCCGTTAGAAGTCCGCATACGAAATGACGATTCATTTGAAGAGCGATGCGGCAGGCGCGCAAGAGATGCGCGCCTTACTTCTAACGGGGTCGAGAGCGCCCGGAATCCGCTTCGTGATAGTTCCAAAATGCTCCCGATTGTTTGGTAAAAGCATTGTACTCCTCGAGAATGGCCTTCTCCGCCGAATGGGGGTGGAATTCCAACTGTCGGTCATTGGCTATCACGCGCCCTCCGGGAGCACGAGTGGCGGGATTGGCAAAAATACGCCTCTGCTGCCAATTGCGGAGTGTCCACTCTAGCACTCCTCCTAGTGCACCATTCAAGCACCATTCTTCTATCATCCGCACCTTTGATAAAAACGGGGACGTTGCCACAGTTTTCCTGACATACGCCCGATGGATGGGCACCCGCACGAAATACTGCAATAACCACGGATTGGCAGCATAGAAGCGCTCCACAACGTCATCCCCTCCGAGTATCGAAATTAAATCATTATATACCGCCGCCGCGTACAAACTGTGGTGCGAAAGCGCCAGGCCGTCATCGGTAAGATAGTGATTGAAACAGAACTTGTCTGGTGCAACATGCTCATGGCGCGTGCGGCGCGCGCCCATCAGCGTTGTGACTAACGACAACAGTAGTCGGCATGTATACAGTCGCCCAGCGCGCGTCACAACTACCACGTCGAAATCACTTGCCGTGTCTGGATTACCAAGCGCCATTGAACCGCTTACGAACACCGCGCGCACGAAGGGCACGGCCTGGAGCCACCATCCAAGCCGAACTAATTGTTTCCACTTTTGTGCCGCAATTTTTTCCCGTTCAATAACATCTTCAAAAGATACGCGGCTATGTTGAAGGAAATAGAACCCGTTGATATGAACTATTTTTTTCTGTTCAATCAGTGCGTCAAGCATCTCTCGTACATCAGAGAGTTTCCACCCGTCCGGCTGCACGCTGTTTTTTGCAAAACGCGCAGGGTGTATCAACTTTTCATACACCCACATTGCCGTTAGCGGCAATCCAAAACCATCATACAGTGCCAACGTCGCCAGAATTGAGGATCGGAGTTCATCCATAAGGGGCAGCATCTAGCGTATAGCATATGGCATATAGCCAAGTCCAGAAAGACCCTTTCTTTTCGATACTAAAAGAATTAGAATGCTTATCCATGCAACGCGAGAAGCTAGCACAACGCATCAAACAAGCTCCAAAAACACCAGGGGTGTATCGGTTTTTAGATATCGATAAAAAGGAAATCTACATTGGCAAAGCAGTGAATATCAAAAGTCGCTTGAATTCCTACCTCAAAACAAAAGATTCGCGCATCCAAACAATGATCCAAGAAGCCGATACCATCGCCTGGAAAGTCGCAGGTTCAGACATCGAAGCACTCATCCTAGAATCCCGACTCATTAAAAAACACCTGCCGAAATTTAATGTCGTCATGCGAGACGATAAACAATATGCATATGTCGCTTTTTCGCGCGAGGCATATCCACGTATCTGGATTACGCACCAGAAGCGTGAACCCGCAGATTATATCGGACCGTTTACCGAAGCGGGCGCACTACGCGACACACTTAAGTATTTGCGGCGGATTTTCCCCTATTGCACCTGTGCCCAACCTCACCATGTGCGGTGCTTGAATGCCCATATCGGGAAATGCCTCGGCGATTGTTGTCTAAAACAATCGCCAGTCAAAAGTCAAAAGTTAAAAGTTAAAAGTGCATACCAGAAAAACATACGAGCCATTCGAGATATTCTCACGGGCAAACGCACCTTACTCGTCAAACGCCTCGAAAAAGAAATGGGCGTGCTTGCTCAAAAGGAAGATTTTGAAAGCGCGATTGCTTTGCGAGGAAAAATTGATCGCATCAAGCGCATTTTTGAAAACGCTGGCATTATTAAAAATTTCCCCCCTAGTACCGACGGCTCGCAGGAACTGGCCACAGCGCTTAAACTCTCTTGTATTCCGACCCGCATTGAGGGCTATAATATTTCCAATATTCAGGGAGTATATGCTACCGGCTCCATGGTACTCTTTCGCCACGGCCAACCGGACAACAATAGCTACCGGAAATTCAAGATAAAGACGGTGTTTGGCGCTGACGACACCGCAATGCTCAAGGAGGTACTTGCGCGTCGCTTCCGGCATCGGGAATGGCAGTATCCCGACCTGGTCATTATCGACGGTGGCAAGGGCCAACTGAATGCCGCGGCAGCAGCATTAAGAGCTATAAGCTATAAGCCACAAGCCATAAGCAAGATTCCGGTGATTGCACTGACCAAAGATAACCGCCATCGGGGACATCATATCTATACAACCCTACGCTCTAGGCCCTACACGCTAAGCCAGCTTCCTCAAGCGGCACGAAACCTTATACTTGCC
>ERZ1292632.2259-Hain-H43-01um-R2-2259-length-16476-cov-7_pt1 | contig 16476 bp, 25 predicted proteins | sample MGYA00564407_ERZ1292632 | MGnify/ENA primary metagenome ERZ1292632 (study PRJEB36523, sample SAMEA6512637) | groundwater metagenome | collected 2019-01-08 | study: AquaDiva: Metagenomics assemblies of 32 groundwater samples | reverse complement strand
CATGAGTAGCAACGCACGCAAGCGGCGACGGAAGCGGACGCGGTTGTCAATCCGCGAGTTGGAACTGGTCGCCTATTCAGAAAAAGTATGCGGCATCAAGTTCCATTTTTCGGCAGCAACGTTGCGTGACTTCCTTGACGACGCGGTATTCCACATCCACCAATTGCAAAAACAAGTTGCCGCCGCCAACGCGAAGGAAAAGCCATGACCACCCCGCCCCCGATTGAATCGACCGGCGAGAACCTGACGGACGAACAGCGGCGGCAGGCGGGCATTGCCGAGTGCGAGAGGCAGATTGCGAAGTGGGAAGAGAAAATGCGGCTGTTGGAAATCAACGTCGAGATCGAACAATTGCACGCAATAAAGCGTGCAGCAATAGCCTACTGCGATCAAGGTTCGCGGAACCCCCAGATTCGCGGAGAATTGTTTGGCGCACTATGCCGAACGATTGATGAAGTGACAAACTCAGGGTCGCAAACTGACTGTCAATCGCGGCTTTTGGAAACCGAACTGGCCCCGGACGCCGATGACGAACCCTGACTACCAATCGCTGGATGACAACGTGACCGTAAGGGTTCCGCAGTCGCCGTCAAAAATACTCGATTGCGGGAATTGCAGCCGGCTTGTGGTCAACGTGCGTACTGATTTTTTCCCACCAGGAAAGGACTACTACTGTGAGTCCACAGCGGACGAAAACTGGCTTGGCTTTTTTCCCCTTCGTCGCAAAGGGTGTCACCCGCTGCTGACGGCAATCGAGCCGCAACCAACACAGACGGACTTTCTTGCGGAGGTGTGAGGTGACTGCAAAATCTTACGACTGGATCATCGCGCATGACGGCACGGGTGGGGAACGTGCCTATGCGATGGAGTGCCGGCGTTGCGGAGCAATCCAAAAAATGTCTCCCCCTATCAGTGTCGATTATTGGTGCGCAGTGGCAAAGGCATTTGGAAACGAGCATCGACGGTGTAGGGACAATTTTCGGAGGCATGATGCCGAAACCAATCCCGGCTGACAAACGCGAGAAGGTGAAGGCGTTAGGAAACCGACAATGTCAAACCGGATTTCGCCTGATCTCGTGAAGCAAATTGAAAACCAACTCGCGGGTACTCCGTATTCTGAAGCCGAGATTGCTTCCCGATTCGACGTGGCTCCGTGCGTGGTCGAGGCGATAGCCTATGACTCGGGGAATCGGAACAAACCGGATCCGCGAATAGAATCACCGTCAGATCGGTTTGGTCCGGCCTTTCACCGCGAGCAACCGATCCTGTCGGAGGGCGAGCAACTGCTGAAACGGCCGGTGGTATGTGGGGCGTGCGAGTTTGCGATCATTGTCATCCCGTGCCGGATATGCGCGGCGAGAACGCGGCGACAAGAAACAGAGCGGCCTTTGTAGCGGGAAAAACTGCTATTGAATAATACCGCCCAATATGCTTTACTGTTAGAAACCCTATTTTCAGGAAAAATGTTATGTTTTCGCTTGATTCCCTTCGTTCGCAGATTGCCGCTTTGGAAGCGGCTGGAGCCGCACAGGCTGACCCGAATGCCTGGACGGAGATGATTGCTTCCTACAACGCCCTCTTGGCCGAGATCAAGACGGCATCGGACCCGGCTGGTCCCGGCGGCGGAAAGTGGACGGTAGCCGAGATTGTGGGCATTTTGCCCGAGTTCGCCGACCTGTCTCAAAAGCTGATGGCGCTGGTAGCGTCGTTACTGCCAAAGCCTTCGCCGACTCCACCGGTGGATGGTAGTCCGACCATCGGATAGAAACGGAAACTTCCCTCGCCGGCGGGCCGACTTGTTCGGCGTCCCCGCAGGCCGTCGGCGAGGGGCCTTTTTGAGGAAAATCCCATGAAACAAACACTCACCTTCCTGCTGCCCCTGTTTCTGGCTGGCAGTCTCTTCGCTGCCGAGGCCAAGTCCGTGGGCTTTGCCAAGGCCCCGGTCACGGTGCCGGTCGGCCAGATCATCCAGTTGCCGGTCACGGGGCTGGACCTTGCCGCGGCAAAGCGTTCTCAGACTTCCTACTACCCCCGCCAAGGGGTGTTGTTCCTGCCAGCCGTGACGTGGGATGGAACCCTGACGATCATCTTCTCCGCCCAGCAGCAAGGAACTTACCTGGTAGGGATATACTATCCCTCAGATACCGGAGTGGGCAAGACAGAGACAGAGATTGTCGTCGGCACGCCCGGCCCAACACCGCCGCCTGCACCGCCTGGTCCCACGCCCCCGCCCGTGCCGCCGGTACCGACACCAACCGTGATTCAGGCGGTCGTTATCGAAGAGACAGGCGATAGTACGGCAGCCTTCTCCGCCATCCGCAACAGCAAAACCATCCGCGATTGGGCCGGCGCCGGCGGGCACCGGATTTTTTTCCTGGACGATGAATCTGCCGCGAAGTCTCCGACCTTCAAGACATGGGCGGATAGGGCCGTCGGCAAGACCCTTCCGTGGCTGTTTATCTCGCCCGTAGCTGGCGGGGAGATTCTGGACGAGGAAGCGGCCCCGCAGACGCCTACGGCCTTCCTGGCGGTCCTAGAGCGATACGGGGGCAAGGGGCCGGCGGCTACGGATTGTCCGCCCGGCGGCTGCCCCAGCAATGTGCGTTCGGTTCCTGCCCTTATTCCGTGGAGGCGATAGTCATGCCTGACACAGTGATGATAAACGGGGTGGAGCGGCACATGGGGCTTCTCCCGACGCCGGCGTCCACGATTGCACGGATGCACCGGGAGGGTACGCTTACCTTCTCGCACGAACATCCAGTCCTGAAGGCCGCGCGCCCCCGCGCTGACCGGGTCGTTTCGTCCTGTCGTCATTTCTTCCCGAAGCGGAAGAGTCAGGCGTCCACAAAGATGTGTGTGGCCTTCGGATCGGCCCACGCCATGATAGGCACGTTTGCGAAGCAGGGATTCGGTTACGTTGACATCTGTCCGGCTTCGATCTATGCTCCGATCTGCGGCGGCCGTGACCAAGGCGCTTCCGGCGGCGATGCGTTTGAGGCGTTGCGAAAGCATGGTTGCTTCCTGTCCGGTTTTCAGAACATCGACGATTGGGATTGGCGCGCTGCATACCGTACCAAGTTTTGGCAAAACCCAGAGAGCGTAGTTGGCGAGGAAGCGAGCAAGCGGATTCTCTTGGAGGGCATTTTCTGCGGTGACGACGTGGATACGTGGCTGGACGGATTAGAAAGCGGGCAGTGGGCCGGCACGTTCTGTCTAGGCGCGGGATCGAACTTTGATAGCGATGAAAATGGATGGTTGCCAAGCCGCGGGCCAACCACAGGCATCAACCACCTGTTATGTGCGACGGGCGGCATTGGAAAGAATCCCAAAACCGGCGAGTATGGGCCTGAAGGGCTGAACAGTTGGAGCGGTTGGGGCGATGACCAGTTTTTCTACTGTGGAGAAAACTGGCTTCGCGTCGGAAATCAGGAATTGTGGCTTGTTCGGGCCACGTCAATCCCCGCATAGGAGCGAACGATGGAGCCTAACGTCGTGAAGGATCATGCGGTTTGGACCTCCAACCAACCTGGCCGTCCTATTCCCGAAGCTATGGCCTCGGTTCAAGCCGCGGCCGAGAAGGTGAACGCTCTTATCGACGCTTGGCGGATCAGGGGCGAGATCACGTTGAAAATCGACGTGCTTCAGTGGCCGGCGGTTTTCACAATCCATATTCCATTACCAACAGCGGTTATGAAAACCGCGAACCATGAAAAGGGAGAATGATTATGAGTTCCGAAAAGTTTGCAGAGTTGTGTGAAGGAACCGCTGATATGCTCAAGGCGTTGGCAGAACAAGCCAGACGGCCATCGTCGGCAGGTGAGATAACGTTTTATCTCAGGAGTGTTCCCCAGACGATAAAACCATTGGCGGATATTATCGTCGCCATTGCGGAGTCGGCACCATAAATCAATTCTGAAAAGGGAGAGTGACCGTGACGTTTAAGCAAGCAATGCTGAGTACCATGTCCGCCAAACAGCGGGCGAAAGTCGAGGCGATGCCGGGCCGCGATCGCCGTTTGTTCTGGGCTGCGGCAGAACGGATCGCCCGCCGACGAATCGAGCGCAAGACCGGTAAAAAGTTGCCCGCAGAAGTCGATTGGGCAAAGTGGCTTGACTTCCTCAAGACGATCATTCCGCTCATAATGCAACTCCTGGTCCTGTTTGGCCTGTAGCATGATCGACTCCTGGAAAATTACGCTGATCGAGACACTGGTGTTGCTGGCGATGGCGATTGCGCTGCTGGCCATGCAGCCATCGTGTTCGGTATTTTCGCGGTGAAAAGTTGAGTTCTTTAACAAGGAGTGCGAACGATGAAACCTTTGATTCTGTGTGCAATGTGTGTGGCGTTGTTTGCCTTGCCCGCGTTATCGGCGGCGGCTCCGGCCTGCCCCGATGGAAAGTGTACCTACGAATCGCCCGGATTGGTAACGGTGCAGGTGACGGCGGAAGTCGCTGCCCATGCCGTTGTCGGCGCTGCCCGGAGGTCGGTGGGCATCGTCAGGGCGATTGTGAAGGCCCCGGCGAAGCTGGTCAAGGCGGTGCGGGGCCGCGAACACAAACCCGTATTGAAGGCGGTGGGAGCCGTCAGGCACCGCGTTGGCCGCCATCGGTGTAAATGATTCTGCCCCGCCGGGAAGGCTTGGACGCCGACTCGGCGGGGAGTTTTTGCGGCCCCGTCCTGGCTGGATGTAACCGTTCTGAGTCGCGCGCAACGAACGGCGACCAGGTTCGATTCCTGGCGGGGAACTGCGGCAACTGACGCCGACTCGGCGGGGAGTTTTTGATTCTCAACGTGGGGCATAACATGAAACTGATATTGATTCTGGCTTGTGCGGTGATGGCAGGTACAATTTTGCCAGCGGTCACCGAGTTCTCGTCGATTGTGCCGGTCTTGGCGCAGACGGATTTAGCGCCTGATGGCGCGTTCAATCCCGAACGGTTCGCCGAAAAAATTATCACGGGCCTCGGTAGCCTGGCGTTCATGGGGTGGCTCTGTCATCACATGGTTGCCAAGGCACTCCCGCTGAAGGACGAACAATTACAAAAGAATCAAGAGCGATTCGAGATTGAATCGCAGAAGCAACGCGACGAACATCGGGCGACCGTAACCGACTTGGTAAGTCAGTTGCGGAACCAGACGGATGCGGTATTGGAAATTACGCGGTCTTGCCGGGCCACGGCTGCGGAAAGTCTTGCGGGCGTTTTGCGGTGTGGTGGCCAAGTCAGACCGTGACCTGCTGATCGAAATCCATGAATCGCAAGCTGCCATCTTGGAGCGGTGCGATAACTGCCGCGATGTGCAGCGACAACACCACCGCACGCTCTACGGAAACGGTCGTATGGGAATCAAGTTGAAAGCGGAGATTATGTGGTGGGGCCTGGGAATCGCGGGCGCCTTTGTGATATTCGGTGGGGGCGGTGTCTGGCTGTTGGAGCGGCTGCGGTAATCGACGGAAGCTGATTGTGGCTCGGTCGACTGCGGCAAGCCGAAACCGATGATGCAAGGCGAAGATGATGAATGAGCCGGCCAATGGTATCCAACAGCCGAAAAGGGGGGCCTTCCTAGCGGCCTACGCCGAGACGGGATGCGTCGGAATAGCGGCCAAGGCAGCCGGAATCAATCGCTGTACGCACAGCGAATGGATGAAGGAGCCGGAATACCGAAAGGCGTTCGCGGAGGCTCAGGAGGCGGCTGGCGAGAAGTTGGAAGCGGAGGCCCGACGGCGGGCAATCGAGGGCACGCGGCGGTACAAGTTCAACAAGGGCGAGCCGATCCTTGACCCACGGACTGGAGAAGCCTACTACGAACTGGAGTATTCGGACATCCTTTTGATTGTGTTGATGAAGGGTAATATGCCGGAGAAGTACAGGGAGCGGGCCGAATTGAGGGTTGGCGGCCTAGAGGCGTTGTATACGGATCCACTCGACAAGGCCAAGGATGGCGACTCAACCGATACCGCAGTGGCTCAGACTGGTAGTGAGCGACCCGATTGAATACCGGCGTCGCCTCTTGGTCGATATGGCAGGGCAACAACGGTTTCTTGGCGAGTGTAGCGACCTGTGGCAGAGGGAAGATTTTGCTGCCTTGGACGCCGGATGGAAACGCTGCATCGGACAGGGCGAAGGCGGTATACAGCGGGCGTACCTTGAGCGGCCCCGCGGTCACGCCAAGACTAGCGACATTGCCACAATGGCGACTTGGGCCTTGATTGCGGCCCGGAAGGCTATCGTGGGCGTAGTGGCGGCCGGCGACTTGGATCAAGCACGGCTGTTGCGGGACAGCGTCGACCGGCTAGTGAAGGGGAACCCGTGGCTCGGTCTGCTGCTGACAGTGAACAACTACAGGATTGCCAACCGTGTGACGGGGAGCACTTGCGACATCATCGCCAGCGACGTAGAAACCAGCTACGGACTGACGCCTGATTTTCTGGTCTGTGACGAGTTGACGCACTGGACAAAGGAACAAATGTGGGCGTCGATGTTCTCGTCCGCGGCGAAGCGGCCTGACTGCATGGTGTTGATTATCGCCAATGCTGGTGTAGGGGAAGGAACATCGTGGCAGTGGCGGATCCGGGAGGCGGCTCGGATGGAGCCGACTTGGTACTTCCGGCGATTGGACGGCCCGTGTGCGTCATGGATCAGCGAAGCGTTGTTAGCGGAACAGCGGATGATGCTGCCGCCCGCGGCGTATCGCCGATTGTGGTTGAATCAGTGGGTACGTGGCACCGGTGACGCAATGGCGCCGGCTGACATCGAAGCGTGTTGCACGATCGCTGAGATACCGGAGCGGGGTTATGACGGCTGGACTCATATCCAGGGGTTGGACCTCGGGATCAAGCGTGACCATGCGGCATTGGTAGTATTGGCGTGTAAGCCGGGTCAAGGCAAGGTAAAGCTGGCTCATTGCCAATCGTGGAAGCCGCCGCAGGGCGGGGAAGTGGACTTAATGGCCGTCCAGCGGGCGGTAGCTGAATGTTCGCAACGCTACGGATCGACCGTGACGTTTTACGATCCGCATCAGTGTGCCCTGATGGCCCAACAGTTGCGACGGGCTGGGTACAGAATGGAAGAGCAGCCGTTCGTGGGGCAGGCGCTCAACCGCATGGCGTCAACGATCCTGCAAGCCTTTTCGTCACGGCGGATCGAACTGTATCGGGATGAGGAGTTGATACGCGATTTGTTACGGCTGGTGATTGTCCAAAAACCCTACGGGTATAAACTAGAGGCGGTGTCAGATGAGTTCGGACACGCGGACCGGGCGATAGCCTTGGCGATTGCCCTGCCCACGGCTGCGGAGATATCCGAGTTGGGTATCATGGTTGACGACGGGCTGGGAAACGCCCTACCCCTAAGTACAAGGTGAGGTGACGAATGTGGTGGAACAAGTCAACAAAGAAGACTGGTACGTCGGGTGTGCTAGAGCAGTTACGAGAATCGCTCACCACCTTCTACGACGATTATGTCGATCCACGCGAGGATGATCTTGACCCGATAACGGGTGAGCGGTGGCGACGAATTGGCGTAGGGGTGGGCAGCAAAGACAATCCCGGCTTGCCACAGAGCGAAGCGGAACTGGCGGAAGCTCGGGAACAGTGCCGATCGTTGGCGGTGGTGAACGAGTTTGCTATCAATGGCCACGAAAACCGAATCAGCTACATCGTCGGCAGCGGGCATAGTTACAACGTGCAATGGAAGAAAGGCAAGGAGCCGGAGAAGGCCGCAGAGGCAGAAGCCGACCCAACCATCGACAGTATCAAGGCAGCCATCGACCGCTTCGTCCAGGCTAACGGTTGGCAGCAACGACAGCAGGAGATTGTTCGTCGGTGCGACCGTGACGGCGAGTGCTTTCTACGGTTGTTCCCTGGCCCCGACGGCATAACGCGGGTTCGGTTTGTGGAACCTGCCCAAGTGGCGACACCGTCGCATCGGATGATGGCGAAGGAAGCGACGTTCGGGATCGAGACGGACCCTGAGGATGTTGAAACAGTCACGGGCTACTGGGTGGACGGCAAATTGATCGACGCCGCTGAGATTCAACACCGCAAGGTGAATGTCGATGCGAACGTGAAGCGGGGCCTGCCCTTGTTCTATCCCGTGCGGAAGAATCTTCGCCGCGTGGAGAAGCTGCTGCGCAACATGAGCGTAGTAGCGGAGATTCAATCGGCAATCGCTATAATTCGCAAGCATCAGGGAGCAACAAAGTCTGGCGTGGAGCAATTCATTTCGGGCAATGCAGACGTGACGCACACCAGCGAATACACAGGCAAAACCAACTACTTCCGCAAGTACGGACCCGGTACGATCTTGGACAGCAGCAACACGATGGAGTATGAGTTCCCAGCCGCAGGGATTGACGCCGGCCGCTACGTCCAGGTGTTGCAAGCGGAGTTGCGGGCGATTGCCAGCCGGCTGGTGATGCCCGAGTTCATGCTGTCAAGCGATGCGAGCAACGCCAACTATTCGTCGACGATGGTGGCCGAAGGGCCGGCGGTGAAGATGTTCCAACGGCTTCAGTTCGGGATGATCGAATACGACTTGGATATCATCCGCAAGGCACTCATGGTAGCCGGCATATCCGAAGATACGCTTGACCTGGTGGAGATCGTGGCCCAACCGCCGAACATCCAGACGCGGGACCGACTCAAGGATGCCCAAGCCGACTTCATTCTCAACAAGGCTGGCGCCTTGTCTGCCGAGACGATGATGGAGCGGAATGATCTAGACCCGGACGTGGAAAAGGAACGGCTGGCAGAAGAGCGGGCGGAACAGATTATGGGGAGCGCGGGAACATCGACACCAACCACGCCCAATCCGCGACCGAATCAGCCCGAGCCGGAACCCGTCGTTATCCCTGCGGCGGCAACGGAGAGCCGGGCGAAGCGAGCGGCGGCGTTGCTGTGGGAGGGATACCCATAATGGGACGGAAGGAACCACCCAAGACAATAGATAGCGGCGACCGAAAAAGCGCGACAAGTAAAGCGGAAAAATCAAGTGGACAAGAATGTCCACTTGATTTTGCGGTGACAAATAAAACGGCGGCAATTCTTGCCGTCGTTTTATTTTCCGTCTTATGACCCCCCCCCCGCCCACCCGTTACGCGGAGCGAAATCATGCCAGACCTGCCCAACAGAGAGAAACGAGAGTCGGCCTTGGCCCTTGCCCTCCGGCAGGCTTGGAAACCGCATGTCGGCCCTTGGGAGTCGATTGACCAGGCGAAGCTGGCCCAAGACACCCGCACGGCCCTGGAGCCGGCATTGTATGACGTGGCCCTGGTCGCTGGGCTTGGGATCGACGGCGGCCGGATCGACCAGATACCGATTGAGCGACGGACGGCGGAATGGGCTGGCAGCCGGGCGGCGACGTTGGCAGCCCAGACAACGGCTACCACACTGGCGCGGTTGCGGGCAGGGCTAGAGCCGGCTACAGCCTTCTCCGACGCACGGATAGCCGGGATTGCGACCACGGAGGTCACGCGGGCCGTCACGGCGGGAGAAGTGATAACCTTGGGCCTGCTGTTTGGGGCCTTTGACGACAAGATGCGGGCAATCTGGAATACGGCCGGCGACGAAATGGTATGCGAAGTGTGCGGGCCGCTGGACGGGACCGGCCGGGAAGTATTCGGCACAGTGGCCCCCGACGGGCCGCCGGTACACCCGTGGTGTCGCTGTTGGCTGGAGTGGGAGGAGGTATGAACCGAATCATACCCCAAGACGTGAATGTGGTTGCTCTAGTCAAGGGTGAAGAGCGGTACGTTTTCATATACGGCGATGCCCAGCGGAAGGAACTGCTGCGGACGTTCGGGCGGTTTGCCGCCGATCCCGACCTGACGTTCACTTAGTATGACGCGGCGGTACTGAGCCGAAAAGTGCGGGAAGCCGTCCCGGTTTGACCCGAATTGGCCAACGGAATTCAGCCAGCGACCAAATGTCGCTTGCTGCATTCCGGCGCGCCTTACCCCCAGCCATAATGTCCACTGTTCGATTTCCGCCGACGCGGCCTGACAAGAATGCCTATTGACAAAATGCGGAACCTTGCTAGCCTAAACCGTAGTCAAGAGCTATTGCAGCGGGCACTGCTTCGCCTCACTGAGTTGGATCAGCAGGCGGAGCGGGAAAAAACCTACGGCAAGGTGACGGTGGAAATCGTCTATCGACAAGGAATTGCGGAACATGTCCGGGACGTAATGGAGTCCAGACACAACAGTTAGATCGGGTTACGCGAAACACGTGCGCCCGAGTTGCTCGCAGGATGCGAGTGGCTCGGGCTTTTTTGTTGGAATGAGCCATGCCTTGGACAGCGAAAGACGCCGAAGGCCACACGAAAGAGGCCGATTCTGCCGCCATGCAGAAGATGTGGGCCGAAGTCGCCAACGCTACGCGGCAGCGAGAATTAGCCAAGGGCACGCCAGCAGCCGAATGCGATGCCATTGCCGTCCGGGCAGCCAACGCCGCTGTGGCGAAGGCCAAGCAGAAGACTTCAGAGGGCATGAGCGTGGCGACCGATACCCTCTTGGAGTTCTGTGACTCGCGTGGTGTCACGCTCGGCATTGACCGACAGCGCGGTGTTATCACGGGCGTGAAGATTCTCGGCTTGGAATCTCGCAATGGCCGAACGTACCCCAAGGAAACCGCCGCACGGGCCGTCGGCTTGTACGAAGGCGCGAAGGTGCACCTCAACCACCCCAAGGGCAATCCGGGCGGGCCACGCGACTACCAGGATCGAATCGGCACGCTTCGTAACGTGCGGGTGGAACAAGGCGATGGTGGAATCCGGGGCGACTTCCATTTCAACCCGAAGCATTCGATTGCGGAACAACTGCTATGGGACGCCGAGCACGCGCCGGAGAACGTGGGCTTCTCCCACAACGTTGAGGCGAAGACCAGTCGGCGGGGCGACAAGACAATCGTGGAAGAAATCATCCGGGTCCAGAGCGTGGACCTCGTTGCGGACCCGGCCACAACGCGGGGACTGTACGAACAACACAAAACTCCCACAGAAAAGGATACACAAGTGGAGTTCACTGAGCTAACCGAAGTCGAGTTGCGGGCCAAGCGGCCCGACCTACTCAAGGCCATTGCCGATGCGGCTCTGGCCGAACACGCGGAGTCCGAAGCCGAGAAGGCCAAGGATGTCCGACTGAAAGCGCTCACCGAACAGGTTGAATCGCTGACGAAAGAGAAGGCCGTCGCCGTTCTGGCGAAGACCATCGAAGCGGAATTGACGGCCGCCAAGCTGCCCGCTACCGCCGTGACGGAAGTCTTCCGCTGCCAACTGCTGGCGGCAAAAGACGCGGATGCCCGCAAGATCCTCATCGAGGATCGGCGAACAATTGCCACGGGCAAGCCTCAGTCCAGGGAACAACACATCGCCGAAGGCGTGGAGAATCTCGCGGCCGTAACGGACGGCAAGAGTTTCGCCCGAGCCATCACGGCGTAAACACGAAAGGAACATGCGATGAGTGATAACATGAGGTGGCGTTATGGCGACACCTGCCCAGTTGTGCCGGCGGTCAATTCGGCCACGGTGATTGAGGTCGGCGACTTGCTCTGGCAAGACACCGACGATGCGAAGCCAGCTAGCGACTTCACTTGGGGGGCCGGCATTAACGCCACCCAAGACAGCTTCGCCGACGACTTCTTGGGAGTTGCCATGCAGCGGAGCCGGGCGGCCGACACCGATCCGATCCGCGTAGCCTGCAAGGGCGTTTTCGAGTTCACCTGTGCGTCCGCAACCTTTGAGTTGGGCGACTTGATCGGCCCGGCGAAGGCAAGCGGAGACGCACTAGAGGATCAGAAGGTGGTGGCCGTGACCGATCCGGCACGGGCCATCGGCCGAGTGGCAAAGCGGGTTTCCGCGGCGGCAACAACGGTGCTTGTCGAAATCACGTCCAACGTGATGTTCGGCGGGTTGACCGGCAACACCACTAGCGGGGCCTAACACAGAAAGGAACTGATGACCATGAGGATTGATTATAGAAAGCTGAAGGCCCAATACGAGAAGCTAGGGGCCGACCAGTTCTGCAAAGTTCTGGACGAAGCGGTCGCAGGAGGCGACGTCGACGTGAACGGCTTCTCCGTCAAGGAATGTGCCCTGGAGATGATGGGCCGGCAGTACGTGGAACGATTGGACCCACGGGGCGGTTCATTCATCATGGAAGCGGGGGACGCCGTCGATTCGACGGCATTCTCCAATATCACTGGCCAGTTGATTATCAACAAGGTCATGGAGGCGTATCAGCAGCCTGCATTTTGGGCGAGTGGGCTCGTTCAAACGATTTCCACGAGACTCAGTGGCGAAAAGATTCCCGGGATCGGGAAGATCAAAGACGAAACGCCGACCGTCAACGAGGGAATGCCCTACGAGAACTTTGGCTTCGGTGAAGATTACATCGAAACGCCGGCCACCACAAAGCGTGGCTTTATCGTGTCGGTGACGAAAGAGGCAATCTTCTTTGACCGGACGGGCTTGATACTCAGCCGAGCGGCGGAAGTTGGCCAGGTGTTGGGGCTGAATAAAGAGAAGCGAATTCTGGACGTGCTTCTTGGAGTCACCAACAACTACAAGTGGAAGGGGACCAGCTACAGCAGTTACGTCAGTACGCCGTGGGACAATACCATTACGAATGTACTGACGGACTGGACGGACATCGACGCGGCGGAACAGTTGTTTGCGGCGATGATCGACCCCAACACGTCGGAGCCGATCCTCATCAACCAGCCAAACATGACGCTGGTCGTCATGCCGGATAACCGCCATCAGGCTCGTCGCATTCTCAACGCCACTCAACTGCTGTACGGCATTCCATCGTCGGCGAGTGCCCAGACTTTGACCTATGCTCCGAACAGCATCAGCCCGTACCGGCTGGAGGATAACACGGCGCTGGCGAAGGCTCGGCTGGTGGCGAGCGAAGTGGCGGCGGCCGATGCGGCGAAGTATTGGTATTTAGGCGACTTCCGCAAGGCGTTCGCGTACATGGAGAACTGGCCGATCACGGTCACGCAAGCACCCTCCAACAGCGAAGCCGAGTTCACCCAAGACATCGTCTCCCGCTTTAAGTGTTCGGAACGCGGAGTGGCCGCGGTACTTGACCCGCGATACGTGGTCCGGTCGACGGGTGCGGGGTAAACGGCGAGATACGTTGACGGTCGGAAAGATACTGTCCCGCCTGCATAGTTGGTGTGCGGGCGGGACTTTTTTGTTAGATCAAGAGCAGGAGGTGGCATGAGACGTACTAAGATCGGTCGATCAGCGTGGTTTAAGATGTGGTTGCGTTGGCGGCGGCGTTGGCTTGACAAGGGCAAGCACCTCAATGAACGGGTGTAGGCGGCGTAACATGCGAGCCCAACTCGTTCACAGAACTAACAGAGGAATCCAGTTGAAAGGCCGCGACGGTGAGCCTGTTCGATTGGATGCTACAGCGATGATGATCATCCAGCAGCGGTGGTTTCGCCAACGGCTGGTGCCGCTGGAGCACAACTGGGGAATGCCAATTCGCAGAGCGAAAGCACAATGACTACCATCACGGCGGCTGGGACCGGCGACTGGTCGAATGTGGCTACTTGGAACGGCGGCGTGGTCCCGGCCGGCGCCAACGTGGCCGACGCCAACGGTTTCAATGTCACGCTGGATGTGGACCTGACCGGTGGCTCTTCGCTCACCCGTATTCAGGCCACCACCGGTACCTACATAGTCCCCGCCGCCACTACGCGCACGGTAACTTGCGACGTGACTTACAACGGCACGTCTACCGCCGGCATGATCTCGCTGGGCACGGGGAGGAATCTCACAGTTACCGGGGCGTCGAGCAACACGAGTAGCGGGTATTGCTATGTGGTGAACGGTGCCGGCAATACCCTTACGCTTACCGGGGCTGTCAACAACAGCGGGTCCGGTCGTGCTGTCTCCTCGACTGGCGGTAACAGCCAGATAGTGATTGTCAATGGAGACGTGGGCAATACCAGCACCGGCATTGCCATGCTCTTGGTGTCGGCGGCGGGATCGTCGATCACGGGCAACGTTTCATCGTCAATCTCAAGCGGAAACGCCATTTACACGAACGGCGGCACGGGAACGCTCACCTTGACCGGAAACGTCAGTTGCACCAACGGCGGTAATGTACTGAATCTCGTGGCCGGCACGCTGAATTGGACCGGAGCTAGCACATTGGCTGCGAGTACGGACTGCTCTATTCAGATCAACGGCGGCACATTGAATCTGACTGGTCTGTCGCTGGCCAACTCGGGCAATCTGGCGATTCGCAAGCTATCGGGCACGTTGACGCAGGGAACTGGCGTCGTCACGAATCAGATAGCCGCTGCCCAAGCGGTTGCCATCAATGGCACTCTCACCGTGGTCGGCCCGACGCTGCCGGCCGCTACCGACGTGCGGATCGGCTCGGCGACCTACGGCAATCCCGCTTCGCCCGTCACGCCGACCATGCAGGGCGAAGGTCCGTTTGGAGGGCCGTTCTGATGCGGCATATTTCTGACACAACGCTGAGCAACCAAAACATCAGCAGCGCCTTGCTGGTTTTGACGTACACGGCCGACGCCGATCGGGGCATCTTCTTCCGCGTGTTTTGTGACCAGGTGGCGGGCAACGGGGCGTACACCTGCCATGCAACAGTCCAACTGTTGGGGGCGGGGTCGGCCTATGTGGAGTTGCCTAAGTCGATGGTGATCGCGGCTGCCGGCGAAACGGCCATCGGCTTCACCACGCGGGTTATACCTGTGAAGAATACTGACGTGGTGAGAGTCTACGTTCTCGGCCTTGCCGGTGACACCACCACGCCGGACATCGTAACGGAAGTGTGGGAGGATTTGAGTGCCCAAGATGTGTCCCGCGAGGTGCACGGCACTAGCGGCACAGTCCGGCACGTCGCCTACAACGCTGCTGAGACGATGGGCAACGACGCTCTATCGTGGGCCACGGCGGACCTGACGGCTGGAGCGGGTGTCAAGACGGACGTGGAAGCAGCGACGGCCGGGGACGCGGTACATATCGGGGCGGGGACGTTCGCTATTGGTAATAACCGTACCAGTGTCCCGACGGGCGTAAAGGTTCAGGGTGCAGGTATTGATCTTACCACGCTGACCAGTACGAAGGCCGGAGGATTGTCGGCCTGGCTGCCGGCATCGCAAACGGAGTTGAGCGATTGCACGCTTGATACGAGTGCCACAGCCGCGGCCATAGCATTCGGGATTGTGTCAATTGTCGATGCAGCCGCGAGTAAAGTAGTGCTGCGGCGGGTCAAGATTGTGGCCGATTACGATGCTCTGTACGTCAATAACTTGTCGGCTTGTACGCTGGACGCTTACGATTGTATCTTTTCGGGCAAGTATGATTCCGTGGTTTCCTTCAGCGGCAACCACGTCCTCAACCTCTATAATTGCACGATCAACACCCTCGGACCAACTGCCTCGGGCCCAACCGCGCCGTCAGACGGTGTAGTTTGCAGCCAAGGCACGATCTGGCTCTGGAACTGCAACGTCAACTGTCAAGACGGCAACGCCGGGTATGCGACCGATGGTTTATACGCCTACGGTGCGGGCAACATCGTTATGGTCGGCGGTCGGATCAGAACCTACAACGCGGCTGGTACGGATTTAGCGGTGGTAAATACCGGCTCGGGCAAGATCATCTTGATCGGAGTGGATTACGACCGCACAAAGACCAGCAACACCGGCACGGGTTCGATTGTGGACATCCCTTCCCATTCCGTCGATCAAGACGGCGCGACGATCGAAGCCGCTGCCCAAGCCGCCCTGGTCGCTGATAACTTGGATCACCTGCTGAAAACCGCTGTCGCCAGCAACACCGACCTAACAACCGAAGTGACCGACAACACGATCATGGCCCACTTGCTGGCTGGCGGCGATACGTCTACGTTCGCACCGGCCACCATGAGCATCAAGCAGATTGCCGCCGACGCCGCAACCGTCGTTGCCAAGTTGGTTGGAATCACGCTCTTGGCCAAGTGGCTGCGCGGCCTATACCGCAAGGACGCAATGGACGCCACGGCCAAGAGCGAAGTCAACACGGGCGGTGGCACGTTTGACGAGACGACGGACAGCAACGAGGGCATTCGAGACACGGTCCCGACGGCAGTGTGGGCCGCCGCTACGCGAACCCTTACGGGCAGTAGTGGAGCCCGAGCACCGGACGCTCTCACGCAAGATGAAGACGTGTACATGACGGCTCCGAAGAATGGCACGTGCCGATTGTGTAAGCGTGTCTACCTGGACGGAGATAACATTCTCCAAGCCGATATATCCACAATCACGTATTCCATCTTCCTTTTGGATGATGATGTGATTGACACGCGGACGGCCGTGACCGGGCATTCCGCTGTGAGTCTCACGGTGGTGGACGTGATTTTCGACACATTGCAAACCGACTCACAAGCCAGCAACTACAATTTTCGCCACACCCCGCCGATTGCGACCACTCCGATCTTCACGATTGCCGGTCGGAACTA
>ERZ1292632.1169-Hain-H43-01um-R2-1169-length-26707-cov-5_pt1 | contig 16498 bp, 20 predicted proteins | sample MGYA00564407_ERZ1292632 | MGnify/ENA primary metagenome ERZ1292632 (study PRJEB36523, sample SAMEA6512637) | groundwater metagenome | collected 2019-01-08 | study: AquaDiva: Metagenomics assemblies of 32 groundwater samples | reverse complement strand
TGCTCTTCAACATGCCAGACAGAAGTCGTGACTCCTCCTGGCGGTGGTGGCGGCGGCGGAGCACGCCCTTATGCAAATATCAACGTGTCTCCAATAGAATTCAATGTAAATCTAATCCTAAATACAACAACAGAAAGAACAATTAGAGTCACAAACCTGGGAACAAGCCCTGTCACAGTCGGAATTTCCCAATCAAACCTTGACAATCATGTCATCCTCGGAAATACGACACTGACCATACCTGCCGGACAATCTATTGATCTGAAAGTTATTTTCGTTGCTCTCAGCGAACCAGGAATTTTTGCAGGAACAATCAATATAGGTGGAAGAACTGTCCTTGTTTCGCTGAACGTGAAAACACAATTCCTGCTTTTTGACTCAAACATAATCGTTCTTAACAAAGACTATCAGGTTCAGCAGGGAGACGAATTGAAAACAAAAGTCACCTTGATTCCTCTCGGAGACCCTGAGAGACTTGATGTTGGTCTTTTCTTCACGATAAGGGATTATTCTGGAAAAATATACCTTACAAAGTCAGAAACAATCCTCGTCGAAGAACTGACAGAACTGGAAAGGAACTTTGACACAGGGTCATTGCCTTTAAGGAATTATGTTGTCAGTCTTGAGCTCAGATATCCTAATGGAGTTGCTCCCTCCAGCGCGCATTTTGAGATCACAAAAAAATCAGATATAATAGGAAGAATAATACTCTACTTGATAACCATGATATTGATAACCTTGATAATGATCCTAATCATCATTATATGGAAGAGAAGGGAGAAAAAGGAAGAAGAAAACGTCGTAGCGACGTAGTTTTGAAGAAAAAGAAAGAAACTCTGGAAATAGTATAGGAAAATTTATAAACTATAGTTATTCTATAGTTATATGGTTACGACAATACAACTTAATGAGAATGTAAAGAAGATTTTGGACAGATTAAAGACTGGTAAAGAAACTTATGAGGAAGTTATCCTGAATATCATAGGATCTGTTGAAGAACAAAAGAGGAAACAAAGAGAATTTCTTATAGAGGGATGTAAGGAAATGGCAGAAGAAAATCTGAAGATAACCAAGGAATTTGAATCTATTGAGGATTTAAGTCAGTGGGAATGGTAAGATGCTTATAAAAAGAGGAGATATTTTCTTAGCAAATTTAGAGCCAATTATTGGAAGTGAACAAGGAGGAATTCGTCCAGTTTTGATAATTCAAAATGATACATCTAATGTTTATTCTCCCGTAACAATAACTGCGGCGATTACTTCAAAAGTATTTTCAAAAGAGTTTCCAACAAATATTTTTATTTTAAAGAAAGAGTCCGGTCTAGGCAGAGATTCCACAATATTGTTAAACCAAATAAGGACGATTGATAAATCAAGATTAATCAAGAAAATAAGTTCTTTGGATTCTTATACTCTAAACAAAGTGGAAAGAGCATTAAAAGTGAGCCTAGCTTTGGATTAATATCTATGTAAAAATTAATCAGAGAGATTTTTTATTTACCCTTTCCTAAATTTCCAGACACAGACTTTCTCATGATTTCTTAATGCCCATTCCATCATATATCCTTTTTGGCAATGCAGACATCTATATCTATTTCTCAAATATTTGCAGTTTGAGTTATGGCTTTTTCCCATTCAACCCCCATAGCATTTAAATTATGCCATGGAAGATTCGTTCTCTTTGAACATGCCTCTTTTTTCTATTTAGGATTTAAATAATCTTTCTACCACTCTCCCGTTGCATTATAGAATAGAAAACAATTTATAGGCAGATTTTTTCTTTTTGAAATGTTATTGGGTTTGGTAGGTAAGCCCTCATCTGGCAAGTCAACGTTTTTCAAAGCAGCAACTCTTGCAGAGGCAGAAATCGCCCCATATCCTTTTACAACAATAAAGCCAAATCACGGAATTGGTTATGTGAAGGTTGAATGCATTGACAAAGAGTTTGGAGTAAAATGCCAGCCAGCGCATGGCTTTTGCATCAATGGAAACAGGTTTGTTCCTGTGGAAATTATGGATGTTGCAGGCCTTGTTCCAGGAGCAAGCGAAGGAAAAGGGCTTGGGAATCAGTTTCTTGATGATTTGCGACAAGCCGATGTTTTCATACATATAGTGGATGCCTCTGGAACTACAAATGAAGAAGGAAAGCCGGCTGTAAATCATGACCCCTCAAAAGATATTCTTTTTTTGGAGAACGAATTAAACAGGTGGTTTTACAATATAATGATAAAAGCCTGGAAAGGTTTTGTTAAAAAAATAGATCAGGAAGAAGGGGGCAATTTTTCTGATGCTATTGCAAAACAATTTTCAGGGCTGAAGGTTAAGGAAGAGCACGTAAAAAAAGTCCTCTTAAGGTTAAGGCTCCCTGAAAAACCCTCAAAATGGAGTGAAGATCAGCTATTCTGGTTTGCATCAGAACTGCGAACAGAGAGCAAGCCCACAATCATAGCAGCAAACAAGGTTGATATTGAGAAAGCAAGATTAAATTACCAGCTTTTGAAAATGCGGTTTCCCGGGTTAATGGTAATGCCATGCTCTGCAGATTCAGAGCTTGCATTGAGAGAAGCTGCAAAAAAAGAATTGATAGATTACATCCCCGGAGAAATTGATTTTAAAATTAAAAAAGGATTGAGCGATGAACAGACAGAAGCCCTCAACAAAATCAGGGAGTTTGTACTCTTGAAATTCCAGACAGGAACAGGAGTCCAGGAAATACTGAATTATGCTGTTTTTAATTTCTTGAAATATATAGCGGTTTTTCCAGCAGGAGCACACAAGCTCGCAGACAGCAAAGGAAGAATCCTGCCAGACTGCTTTCTTCTTCCGCAAGGCTCAACAGCGTTGGATTTTGCATACTCTCTCCACACAGATTTTGGAGATAACTTTGTAAAAGCAATAGATGCAAGGACAAAAAAGATACTTGGAAAAAGTTATGTTTTAAAATACCGGGATGCCTTAGAGATTGTAACGAGATAAAAAATGGGAAATGCTGTGTTGAATCTGTCAAAAGAGGTCGTTAGATGGCTTGGGCCTTACTGCAGAAGAATTGAAATTGTTGGAAGCATCCGGAGAAAACAGCAGAGTCCAAAAGATGTTGATGTTGTTTTAATCCCGAAGAGCCATTCGGCCAAGGGAAAGATGGAAAATTTCCTTGAAAGCAAGGGCAGGAAGACACTCGGCGGAGAAAAGAAAGCTTATTTCAGAATCAAGGGAATTGATGTTGAGCTTTATTATACTGTTCCGGAAGAATGGGGCGCTGCTCTTCTTGCATATTCGAGCAGAAGAGGTTCGGGAATTGGCTTGAGAATTGTCGCACGCCTGAATGGGTTTAAGCTTAGCCAGCACGGGCTTTTTAGCCTGAAAACAGGCAAAAGGGTTGCAGGCAGGACAGAAAGGGAAATCTATCATGCCCTTGGAAGGCCATGGAAATCACCGGAGAAAAGATGAAAATAAAAGTAAGAGTCAGACCCAATTCACAGAAGCGGGAGATTACCATTGACAAGGGAAACTACAAAGTTTATCTTAAATCACCCCCTGAAAAAAATAAGGCAAATGCAGAACTTGTTGGTCTGTTGAAAAGGCATTTTAATAAACCAGTGAGAATAATCTCTGGAGCAAGCTCAAGAAATAAAATCATTGAAATTGAAAAATAAAAAATGAAATACATTTATGCAGAGGACATACAGAAAATCTCGGAAGAGATTTCAAAGATACTTTTTCCCCATGTGAAGCTGGAAAGGATGAAGTGTTTCAGGAGCCACGGGAGCTCTTCCAGAGGAACAATTGCCCGCTGCCATACCATAGGAAAGCTCATGCAGACGGCGATGGGCACTGAGGCCTTCTATGCTCTTGAATTCATCTCGGAGAAGTTTGACAGACTTCCAGAGGAAGAAAGGATAAAGACGATAATACACGAGCTGATGCATATTCCGCACACTTTCGGCGGCGGTTTCAGACATCATGACCATGTCTGTGAAAGAAATATAAACAAGTGCTACAGGACCTACAAAGAGAAAATCGGAAATTTTAGGCCGGGTTTTACCGAGATAAAAAAGAATATAGGAGAAAATGCTGAAAAAAGTTTCTTTTAGTTTCAATGGGAAAAAAGCCAGCGTCTTAGCAAAAAAATGCGTTGGCATTAACAGATCTGTTGGATTGATGTTCAAAAGAAGAGAGAAAGCACGCGCACTTCTTTTTGAATTTAAAAGACCTACAAATCTTAGAATTAGCTCTCTTTTTGTCTTCTTTCCCTTTATTGTAGTATGGCTTGACCGGAAAAACAGAGTTTTAGAAATTAGAAAAGTAAAACCTTTCATTATTTCCGTCATGGCAAGAAAGCCTTACAAAAAATTTCTTGAGATACCTTTGAATAGCAAATACGAAAAACAGGCCGAAATCTTTTTCTCTCGTCGGTGATTAGAAAGATTTAAATACAGAAATTAGCTTTAATAGAATATACAATAAAAAGGAGGTATAAAATGGGAAAAATTATTGTCAAAAAAGTTATAAAAAGAAAGCCAGGTCACCTTTACTACGTTGACGGAGCAGGAAATGTATGCGAAGCAAAGATGGCTAGGGGCGGAGGAAAAAGAAAAAAGAAGAGATAAAACCTCCATTATATTTATTTTTTAATTAATTATTAAGTTTGTTCAGTTTTAGAAGCAGGTCATCTGCCTGTTTTTGCGAATCCTTTGTGTGCCTCAAATACAAGTATCTCTAATTTCTGGCTGAGGTCTGTTGTTGCAAGAGAGTAATCCATGCCTATATATTCATTAATATTTCTTCTGTGATAAACAGCAAGATGCTCTTTATGGTGCAATCTCCAGTATAAACTTCTATCACTTATTCCTTCTCCTTCTGGGAAAAAACCTTTAAGATTTTCGTCGGAAAATTCTCTCTTTCTTGCATGCCCTCTTTTTGTGGAACGTATAGTAACAGTTACATTTCTTTCTCCCTCTGTTGTTTTTCTGAAAGTCACTTTCACATCATAAAAATCCGGCAAGGGCTCTTCAATTTCTTTCATTATGCCTGCTTTTCTATGATGGACCAATTTTATAAATATATTTTTCTTGGAATATATATGACCATCTTAGGGATAGAGAGCACTGCGCATACGTTCGGGGTGGCTGTTGTGGAAAATGGGAAGATGCTCTCCAATGTTAAAAAAAGCTACACGACGGAGAAAGGAGGGATAATCCCCATAGAAGCAGCGAAACATCATCTGGAAAATAAGGAAAAGATATATTCAGAGGCCATTGCGGTTTCAGGGGTAAGGGAAGAAGACATAGATGCAATTGCGATTTCCCAAGGCCCTGGACTGGCTCCATGCCTGCTTCAGGGAATGAGTTTCGCAAAGGAACTAGCAAAGAAATTGAAGAAGCCAATTGTTCCTGTAAATCACTGCATCGCGCATCTAGAAATTGGAAGAATGACAGGGGCTAAAGATCCGGTAATGCTATACGCCTCTGGCGCAAACACGCAGGTAATAGCATATTCTGCAGGAAAATTCCGGGTTTTTGGGGAAACCTTGGATATAGGAATAGGAAATTTCATAGATACCTTTGCCCGTTATGCAGGAATCGGATTCCCTGGCGGTCCCACGATAGAAAAACTTGCTTTTGACGGTGGAAATGATAGAAAGCTGATTAAACTTCCTTATAAAGTCAAAGGGATGGATATCTCGCTCTCAGGCATTCTCACAAACTTAAGACAAAAACTGCATTCTGAGAATTACAATATCAAGGACCTTGCATTCTCCCTTCAGGAAACAGTCTTTGCGATGCTCGTTGAAACTGCAGAAAGGGCATTAGCCCATACGGAAAAGAAAGAGCTTCTTCTCGGAGGGGGAGTTGCATGCAATTCTCGTCTTCAGCAGATGTGCAGGATAATGTGTGAAGAGAGGGAAGCAAAATTCTTCTGCCCTGAAAAACAGTTCCTCGTGGACAACGCGGGAATGATAGCTTACCTGGGTGAAATCATGTTCAAAGCAGGAATAGGAGTTCATGGACAGGAAATTGAAAAACTAGACATAAAACCAAGGCAGAGAACAGACGAAGTTGAGGTTACGTGGAGGAAATAGGATTCTTTGGAAAAAAATCTTCCAGAAAAGTTTAAAAACAAACTTTTGTCTTAATATTTATCCAATGACCTTATGGGAGGATTAAATTCTTCTCGTAATCCATTTGGCACAATACATGAAAAAATGACAGACATTTATTCAATAATAGAAAAAGCGAGAAAAACAGGAAAAGTAGAGAAGGGAACGAACGAGGTCACGAAAGCGATAGAAAGAGGAACAGCAAAACTTGTAGTCTATGCAGCAGACGTGCAGCCAAAGGAGATAGTCCAGCACCTTCCTGTTTTGTGCAGGGAAAAAAAGATTCCCTGCAGAGAAGTTGACAACAAGCAAAAACTGGGAATTGCTGTCGGGATTCCTGTATCTGCGTCTTCTGTTGCCGTCATAGATGCCGGAGATGCCGAGAAAGACATTGCTAACTTGAAATAATCAAAAATAATTAATTTTAAAACCTAACTTAAAATGGGCGGCGCAAAACAACAGCATAAATCAAAACAGACGCAACAATCTCAGGCTACAAAGGGGAGCGACAGGATTCTTACAGCAGAAGCAGTCCCAGCACTTATTGAAGATATTATAGGAAGAACAGGATTTCGCGGAGAAATAACCCAGGTCAAATGCCTCATAACTTCTGGAAGAGACAAGGGAAGATCCATAAGACGAAATGTGAAAGGTCCTGTAAGAGTAGGGGACTATCTGATGCTAAGGGAAACAGAGATAGAGGCCAGAAGAATAAAATCAAAGGTCACGAAAGGGACATACACTTAAAATGCCGGGAAGATTAACTAACTCAGAAGTAATTTCTGCTATTGAACAAATACTTATAGCTGGTGTTCCAACCATTAAACTTGGTGGTTTATCGAGAGAGGATGCTATTTCTTGGAGAGACTGCTTTGAACTTGAAGGAAAATATCAGGTTGATATGTACGAACACCCTAAACCATCTTCATTTTATTCAGTTGAAATTAGACGAAGGAGAAACTAAGATAAAATGCCAAAATGCAGTTATTGCGGAAAACAGTACGAGCCTCCCAGAGGTCTTACTTTTGTTATGAATGACGGGAACCTCAGATATTTTTGCTCCTCGAAATGCAGGAAAAATATGCTGATGAAGCGCAGAAAAGTCAGATGGATTTCTAAGAATAAGAGATAGCTCTTTTCAGTCCAAAAACAGCCCAAAATTGGTTTTGTCGTCGATAAAATGCCGAAAAGGTTTATAAACCAAGTTAACGTTTTTTAAGTACAATAGGGTAAATTTCTTTACCAAATTTGATAAAAATGATTGAAAAAAACTCGTACACAGCGGCAGAAATCAAGGTCCTTGAAGGACTTGAAGGAGTCAGAAAAAGGCCAGCCATGTATATAGGCGGAACAGGAAAAGACGGCCTTCATCATCTTGTCTATGAAGTTGTTGATAACTCTGTAGACGAGGCCCTTGCAGGATATTGCAAAAAAATCCTTGTTACCATCAATAAGAATGGCTCTGTTACTGTTGAAGACGACGGCCGTGGAATTCCTGTGGATCTTCATCCAACATTGAAGATTCCTGCTGTTGAGGTTGCCCTTACGAGGCTGCATGCAGGAGGAAAGTTTGACAAGAAGACATATGTCATCTCTGGAGGCTTGCATGGTGTTGGTGTTTCTGTTGTCAATGCCCTTTCTGAAAAGCTCATTGTGGAAGTAAAGAGAGACGGAAAAGTCTACACCCAGGAATATTCAAGAGGCCAAACAAAGACAAAATTGAAAGAAACAGGAAAAACAGAGACCGGAAATACAGGAACAACAATAACTTTCTGGCCTGATTCCCAGATCTTTTCTACAACAGCCTTTGACTACAAAGTCCTTGAAACGAGATTCCAGGAAATAGCATTTCTTAATCCGGGGTTGAAGATAACCCTTATTGATGAGGAAAAGAGCAAAAAAGAAGAATTTTATTCTGTCGGAGGCCTGATAGAATTCGTGAAATGGCTTAACAGGTCTAAGGAAGCCCTCCATAAGCCCATATATTTCAAAAAAGAATCAGACCATACCATAATAGAAGCAGCGATACAATACAACAGCAGTTATCAGGAAAATATTTTCGGTTTTGTCAATACTATAAACACTGTGGAAGGTGGGACCCATGTCTCCGGACTTAAGACAGCCTTGACAAGAGCAATCAACGATTACGCAAAAAGCAAAGGGCTCCTTAAAGATGAATCTCTCACAGGAGAAGATGTTCGTGAGGGCCTTACAGTTGTTATCAGCGTGAAAATGGAAGAGCCGCAGTTTGAAGGCCAGACAAAGACAAAACTTGGGAATTCTGAATTAAAAGGAACAGTGGATTCTGCAGTCAACAAAGCACTTTCTGAATTTTTTGAAGAAAATCCCACAATAGCAAAAAAAATAGCTTCTAAAGCCCTCGAATCAGCTAAGGCAAGGATTGCCGCTAGAAAAGCCCGTGACCTTGTAAGAAGAAAAAATGCATTTTCCCTTGGAGGGTTGCCCGGAAAACTGGCAGACTGCTCTTCAAGGAAAACAGAAGATACAGAACTATATATAGTTGAAGGAGAGAGCGCCGCTGGCTCGAGTAAAATGGGAAGAGACAGGAACATACAGGCAATACTTCCACTTAAAGGAAAAATCCTAAATGTGGAAAAGTCAAGCCCTGCGAGGTCTCTTTCCAGCGAGGAAATTGCAAACCTCATAACAGCAGTAGGAACAGGTGTCGGAGAAGATTTTAATATAAGCAACCTACGATACAACAAAATAATACTCATGTCTGATGCAGATGTTGATGGAGAGCACATAAAGACTCTTTTACTAACACTTTTTTACAGGTTCATGCCTCAGCTGATAGAAACTGCCCATGTTTATGCTGCTCTTCCTCCTTTATACAGGATAAGAAAAGGAAGCAAAGACACTTATGTCTATTCTGATGATGAACTTAAAAAAGAAATAGGCAGTTCAAGCACAGATTCAGGAAATGTAACAAGGTTCAAAGGCCTTGGAGAAATGTCTTCGCAGCAGCTTTGGGATACAACAATGAATCCAAAAACAAGAAAGATAAAAAAAATATTCATAGAAGACGCAGTTGAAGCAGACAAGGTCTTTTCAATGCTCATGGGAGACGATGTTCAGGCCAGGAAATTATTCATACAAGAAAATGCAAAGGAGGCTAATCTCGATATATGATGCTTTGATTATCCATGCTTTGTCCAGGCGTGGCCAAATCAGAGGCAAATTCCGACATATAAAAACAAAAAATGAAAGTGAAAATAACCTGCACGAAATGCGGCTCAGAGAATGTAAAGATAGTTTCTGAAGATGGTATACCGACGTATAGATGCGGTAAGTGCGGACATAAAAACAGGATTTTTCCTAAATTTGAAAGCGATAAAAACTAAGACATAGTATGGAAGAAAAAATATTTTGCCCAAAATGCAAATCAGTAAATGTTAAGCTTGACATAACAGCAAGCGCTTCATTGGGTGCGCCACAAATGTGGATATGCAATAGCTGCGGATATGAAAACTATGTTTTTCCAAAAAAACAGCTAATTAAAAAGAACATCAATAAAAAATAAAATGGGAAAACTTACAACACCTGACTGGATATTAAAGGGAAAAAGCCGTCCAGGCTTGGCCAGCTTAAAGAAAAAGCCGTCAGAAAAAGGAAAAAAATACAAGATAAAAAAATGTCCGAAATGCGGAAGCACATCTGTCTCTGTGGTTCTCACAGGAGAAGAGGGAAAAGGAGCAAAGGAATGGGAGTGCAAAGCATGCAAGTGGCGGGGAAAGGGAATTGAAGAAAAGGAATTAAGTGAGAGTGAATTCCTTGAATATCTCGGGAAAATGGGGGGAAAATAAGAAAATGACAGAAGAAAAAAAAGAAGAAACAAAGCCGGAAAAAAAAGATGATGACGGGAACGGTTCAAACCCTGAGAATCATGAAAAAGGCGTTATAAATGCAGAAATCTCTGGAGAGATGAAGAAAGCATATCTTGACTATGCAATGTCTGTTATTGTTTCTAGGGCTCTTCCATCAATCGAAGATGGCTTGAAACCTGTTCAGAGAAGAATTCTTTACTCTATGAATCTCATTGGTTTAAAACCAAACTCGCAGACAAAAAAATCTGCAAGAATTGTAGGAGACACTCTTGGAAAATTCCATCCGCACGGAGATAGCGCTGTTTATGACGCATTAGTAAGAATGGCTCAGGATTTTTCCCTCAGATACCCATTGGTTTTCGGACAGGGAAACTTTGGAAGCACAGAAGATCCTGCTGCTCACATGAGGTATACTGAAGCAAAGTTGATGCCAATAGCGATGGAGCTTCTTCAGGACATCGACAAGGAAACAGTAAAATTTCTTCCCAATTTTGATAACTCAATGAAAGAGCCAGAGCTTTTGCCGGGAAAACTTCCCACTTTGATTCTTAATGGTGCTTCTGGAATAGCTGTTGGAATGGCTACAAATATTCCCCCGCATAACTTGACAGAGGTTTGTGATGCGATTGCCACCTATATAAAAAAGCCCGAGATAACCATTGACGAACTTTCCGGGATAGTAACTGGCCCTGATTTTCCTACAGGAGGGTATGTTTCTGGAGACATGCAGGAGCTGTACAAAACAGGACGGGGGCAGTTAATAATAAGAGGAAAGGTTTCAACAGAAACCCTGAAAAACAGGGAAGCAATAATTATCACAGAAATTCCTTACATGCTTGACAAATCTGCCCTTGTTACACAGATAGCAGACATGATTCAGAAGAAAAAAATAAGAGATATCTCTGACTTGAGGGACGAGAGTTCCAAGGGAAAAATCCGTATTGTTATAGAATTGAGGAAAGGAGCAAATCCAAAAATGGTAACAAACGCGCTTTACAAATACACGAGGCTCCAGGACTCGTTCAACGTAAATTTCATTGCTTTGGTAAAAGGGCAGCCAAAAATTCTCAATCTGAAAGAAGTTCTAGAGGAATATGTGAATTACAGGAAAAAAATAATAACCAGCAGGACAAAGTATGACCTTAAAAAAGCAGAAGAAAGGCTTGAAATCGTCCTCGGATTGCTGATTGCCCTAAAAAATATAGACCAAATAATTTCCCTAATTAAAAAATCTAAGGGAGTTACAGAAGCTTTAGATGGCCTTATTAAGAATTTTAAACTAACAAAAAATCAGGCTGTTGCTGTGCTGGAGACAAAGCTTCAGCAGCTGACATCTCTGGAGCAGGAGAAGCTGAAAAAAGAAAATCAGGAGCTGGAGGAAAAAATAACAGAATTCAGGAAAGTACTTGGGAATGTTTCTGAAATATTGAGGATAATCACAAAGGAAGTTTCTGAACTTAAGAGAAATTACGGAGATACCAGAAGAACCTATGTCTTGCAGAGAATATCTGAAATTTCAGAGAAGGATGTCATTCAGAAAAAAGAGGTTGTAGTCACAATAACAGAAAAGGGATACTGCAAGAGAATGGATGTTCAGTCTTACAAAGAACAGAAGCGTGGCGGAAAAGGGGTTATTGGAAGCGACTTAGCAACAGGGGATTTCGTGAAGCAGCTGATCACATGCTCAACCCATGATTACCTGATGTTTTTCACTTCAAGAGGAAAGACCTTATGGCTTAAAGCTTATGATATACCTGAAACAGAAAGATACAGCAAGGGAAAAGCCGTTGTAAATCTCTTAAACCTGAAAGATGACAACATAGCAAATGTTATTTCGGTAAACAAGTTTGAGGATTTCTTGTTCATGGTAACAAAAAAAGGGATTGTTAAGAAGATATCTCTTGCAAATTTCTCAAATCCAAGAGCCTCTGGAATAAGAGCAATAAATCTTCCATTAGATAATTCTGATATCTTAATAGATGTGCAGCTAGTCAAAAAAGGAGAGGAAGTTCTTCTTGTAACAAAACAAGGACAGGCAATCAGGTTCAATTCGGAAGAGGTCAGAGACATGGGAAGAGCAAGCTACGGAGTTAATGGAATCAGGCTTGATAATGCAGATGAGGTCGTCAGTCTTGAAGTCTTGAGAAGCCTGGAAATTCTAACAATAACAAAAAACGGCTATGGAAAAAGGACAGCTGTCAAGGATTACAGAAAAACCGCGAGAGCTGGAAAAGGGGTCATAAATGTGAAAGTCTCAGGAAAAACAGGCGAAGTTGTTAACACTGTTTCTGTAAATCCCTCTGACACAATAATAATCACGACGGCAAAAGGCCTTGTGCTAAGGACGAGCCTGAAGAACATAAGGGTCATGGGTCGTGCAACACAAGGTGTAAGAGTTGTGAAATTGCATCCTGGAGATTCTGTTACAGATTTAATCAAAGTTATTGAAGCAGGAAATGGAGAATAAAAATTAGTCTTTTTTAATATAACGCAATCATTTAACTTATTTTTTATTAAAATTAATCCGATTAAACAAATTTTTTAAGCGCTGGAATTTGTTTCATTAACAGTTTCATTATTTTCTTCTTCTGTTTCGTTTTCCTCTTCTTCAATTTCTCCCTCTTCATCTTCATCATCTTCTTCTAAAGTTAAAGCATTTTTAATGTTCTCCGCAGTCAAAGCAGAAAGTCTTTCTGTTATTGCATTAACTATCTCTTCCCTATTATTACTATTTAATACAAATTTTATTTCAAACCCAACTTCTGTTAATTCATCTTCAGAATCAATTTCAAATTCCAGCTTTTCTTTGTCTTCTAGTGGCTCATCGCTTACTTCCATTTCAAGAAAGCTGTTTATTTCTTCAGAGGTTAATGTTAATTTGCTCAAAACCTCAGAAATAACATCATCTGTGTTTGTGGTTTCTGTATCAAACTCAAGCTCAACCTTGACTTCAGAGGTACCATTCTGGGTTTCTGCTTTTATTTCTAATTCCTCTTCAATTTCAATATCTCCGAATTCTTCTTCCAGTTCATCATCATCGGCAACCAAATCTTCCTCAATAGTTTCATTTCCGATTATTTCATCGGTGTCAGAGATTTCATCTCCGGTAACAAGGAAAATCCACCAAGGAACATTAATATCCAAAACCTCGCCTGTTTCTGGGTCAATCTGAGTCTCTGCCTTCAATACAAGCTTGAATATTCCCAAAAATCTCCCAGGATGTTCTGAATTAACCTTGAAAACAACCCTTGGAATATTTTTATGTTCTATCTCGTCAAGGGAGAAGCCAGTTATGTTGCTTGCATTTAATCTTTCTATTAATAACGCTCTTAAATTGTCAGAGGTAACTCTTACTCTGTGTCTTTCTCCTTCAGAATCCGTAACAGAAAAATTTGATCCTTCTCCTTCAACCTCTAATTCAGTTTCAATTTCAACCTCACCGCCTTTTATCTTTATTTTTCTTTCAATTTTTACTCTTTCTCCTCCCGCAGTTCTTATTTCACTTCTAAATTCACTTTCAACTTCACCATTTCTTTCTCTTATTCTTGTTTCTGTTCTTTCCTCCTCTTCGTTATTAGAACTTCCCGAACTAGAAGTATCATCTTCTGAATTTCTAGAATTGTCTGTTACTGAATTTGAATCAGAATCTGAACCACTTCCAGAGTTATTGCCACCAGAGCCCTCTTCTGCTATAACTATTGGGGCATTTACATACATACCAATTACAAGAAAGACAAGGAATAAGACCAATACACTCTTTTGCATTTTTTATATAGGAAAAATGGTTTTATAAATTTAACCGATTATCTCTGCTCGGTCATTGTCTCATTATTTATTGATTGCTGTTGTCTCGCCAATAATCTCGCCCCAGCCTATAAGGCGCCAATGGCCTTCTATATTCCTGGCTATCCCTGCGTTGTCTCCACCAAGAGCAACTACCGGGATATTTAGAGAAAGTTCTGTTTCTTCTTTTGAGATCTTTTCGACTGTCCCCACGGTTATGGTTGTGCCTATGCTGAGCATCAAAAGCTCTTTTATCTTTAAGGAATCAACAACTTTCCTGTCTCTCAGCCCAAACACTTCATCAAACAGCTTTGTTTTAATCTTTATTTTGTACTTTATCTCGGGAAGTTTTCCTTTAAGGGAAACGACGCATCCAGTGAGAGCGTCTGTTTTTGTGAGGAACGGGTCGAGGGAAGTTTCTATTGAGATGCTTGCTCCAGGAATGACTTCCACGACAGATCTGTCTCCTCTGTGAAGGGAGAGCACTTTTGTGGTCAATGTCCTGTATGTTACTGAGCCGTGTTTCCTGATGTTCATTCCCGGCTTTATTTCAATTTCATCCCCGACTTTTAGCTTTCCCCTCTTCAAAATCCCCCCGAGAACCCCGCCTTTCAGGTCTTTGACATTTATCCCAGGCCTGTTTATATCAAAGCTCCTTGCAACGAGGAAGAAAGCAGGAGATTCCAGGTCTCTTTTAGGGATTTCTATTATGGCCAGAGCCATAAAGACCTTGTCAAGATTTACCTCCTGCTGTGCAGATACAGGAATAACAGCCGCGTTTTCCGCAATTGTTCCCTTAAGGAAATCTTTTATTTCTCTGTGGTTTTTTAACGCTTCTTCTTTGCTGACGAGGTCAATTTTGTTCTGAATAACTATTATGTTCTTTATTTTTTTTGCCTGAAGAGCCATGAAGTGCTCTCTGGTCTGGGGCCTTATTCCCTCGTTTGCCGCAATGACCAGGATTGCTGCATCTATGACAGCTGCTCCGGAAAGCATGGTTGCCATCAGCATCTCATGCCCTGGAGCATCTATGAAGCTCACATATCTCAGGGGCTCGCACTTTTGTCCAGGAACCTCCTTGTTAGAAAACACATTGCCGCATTTGTATATTATTGTTTCCGCATAGCCAAGTTTTATGGTAATTCCTCTTTTCAGTTCCTCTGAATGCGTGTCTGTGAATTTTCCGGTGAGCTTGCTTAGAAGAGTTGTTTTTCCGTGGTCTATGTGGCCTACGACGCCGACATTCAGCTCTGGAAGTTCATGCTTGAGTTCTTGTTTATTCATCTAGGTTTTAAAAGAAGATGGTTAAAAAAGGTTTTGGATTACTTTGGATTTGTTTTTTGGGCTTCCAAATTCCCACACTGTTCGAATGAGACAAGCTCGTTGGGACTCAAAAATCTATTTTTCATTTATAAATCTTTCTGATTAAAATCAGATTCTAATCAAGAAGAATAACTTCCTATATATCTTCTGTTTTCTGCCCTTTTCCTCAAGAAAATTATGAGAATCACTGCAGCCAATACCCAAACAACAACACCTATAAAAATCCATAACCATGTTAAGTCTCTTTCTTCTCCAGCGATTTCAGCAATAGTCTTCTCGGAAATTGCAAAATAGCTGAATGAATCAAGTTCAACATCATAATAATAATAAGAATCGTCTTCATCATCGAAAGTTGTGACTAACTCGTTCCATACCTCATAATCCGGATCAAACTTGAAAACAGCAATACTCTCTTTTTCAAGGCCATTTTCAGCAGCCCAAAGTCTTTCAACCTGGATTGTTATAATTGCTTTATTCAATTTTTCATTGAGATTCTCTGTCTCAATTTGAAGATATCTGTAAACTCTTCCTGTCTTTGAAACAGTAACCTCAGCCGGCTTTTCATCATATTTTGAAACAGTGACCTTGACATCCAGGGCCTCATTATTCACTTCAATGTGTGCCTGTTTGATTCCAAGCTCTGGATCAAAATCTCTTATTATTGCCGGAGCATCAGGAGCTATGTTTAATTGAGGATGTGTTTCTTGTGTTATTGTTTGTGTTACGCTGGCTTCGCCACCTCCACCGCCGCCACCTCCACCGCCTGTTGCTGCAGCAGCTGAAGTTGCAGTCACAGAAACAGTCAGGTAACGGGTTGCAGAAGATCCAGAGTTATTGCTGGAATCATAACAACTCACACTCCAGTTATGGTCTGCGTTTGTCAATGTCTTTGAAAATGTCTGATTTGAATCTTTCGTTATCGTTGTATCTGTCTGGTCTACTGAATTATCTATTAAAAGGCTGCAATTAGTGATAGAACTTGCATCACTGACATTGTAAGTGAATACAACGGTTGAGCTTGATGACCATGTTGATGCATTTTCCGGACTCCTAAGAGTAACTGTTGGAGCTATGGAATCTGTAGTAACATTGACAGAAAAACTTATAGTGAAATCATTAGTGTTAAAATTGCCTGATGTGTCATTGCAACGGACATAATAGTTGTATGTACTTCCGTTTGTCAATCCAGAAACTGTCGTCGAATGGCTTGTGCTTCCTGTTGTTGAAAATGTATTTGTCATTGAGGAATAAGCAACTCCAGATGTTGTAGAATACTTACAAGTTGCAGTCTCGTCTGTTGTCAGATTTACCGCTGTTGAAGTCGTTCCTGCTGTTAGATTTCCTGTCGGCTGGCCATTGCTCCTCACTGGAGCGGTTGTGTCTGGAGCTGATACAGAAAAACTTATAGTGAAATCATTAGTGTTAAAATTGCCTGATGTGTCATTGC
>ERZ1292632.2257-Hain-H43-01um-R2-2257-length-16511-cov-53_pt1 | contig 16511 bp, 17 predicted proteins | sample MGYA00564407_ERZ1292632 | MGnify/ENA primary metagenome ERZ1292632 (study PRJEB36523, sample SAMEA6512637) | groundwater metagenome | collected 2019-01-08 | study: AquaDiva: Metagenomics assemblies of 32 groundwater samples | reverse complement strand
TGCGGAACGGCGCGGATATCCGTTCGGTGCAAGCCCTGCTTGGCCACTCCTCCGTCACCACCACCCAGATTTATACCCATGTAACCGATAAACAATTACGGGAGGTGCACCAGAAATTCCACGGGAAAACAAAAAACCACCCGAAGGTGGCTTGACAACTACCTGCTTTCAACAAGCAAGTTTTTTTCTTTTCGGCCCTATTTCGTAGACTATGCCATAAGGTGCGCTAACGGCGATGCAGAAGCGGAGTATTCGTCTCTTCGGAATGTCTAAAAAAACAGAGGCAAGGATGCCGCCAGTGGTACTAGCAGTCTCTTCTCTCCAACTATCGAACTTCTCTAATGTCGGTTCATCTATGTCTAGACACCCGCTTCTTTCAATTCCCCATCTGTCCACCCAGGGTTGCAACCAGAGATAATTTTCTACTGCAAATCCGAGTTCGTAATTGAGCTGAAATGCTAAATCTTTTAGGTTGAGCAAAAAACGAGTTTCATCAGCCGGTTTAGGGTCGTCAAATACTGCCTTTGCCGATGTCTCCGAGTCGTAAAACAGCAGGTTGGAGGCAACACCCAGATTAATCACCCGCACAACGGCATAATCGGTTAGGGGAAAAACCTCTCTTCTTAGGAATCTTTGCGGAGCTCTCGTAGCTCTCTTTGATAACTCCACAACTTTCCCTTCTTGCCCTTCTTGATCTGGAAGGCCTTGATTGAAATTGACGCTGACTAGCTGATCAGGATTTTCAGGCCAATCGTTTACAGTCCCCAAGCCAAACTCCGTGATTACTCGCATAGATTTTTCCCTCCCTCTTTTCCCCGATTAATTTTAATTTGGGCGGTTATCTTTTCTATCTCTTCGCTTTTGGTCTTCTCGGCTGCCTCTTCTAAACAGAGGCCAAAGAAAAATAGAGCCAGCCCGCCGCCGGCCTGGAGGCCAATCTGCCAGAATGGCATAAGGTCTCTCGAATTAACCCCGGGGGTTCTGTCCTCCCAATCAACCCGGCCAGTGGTTGAAAAAATCAGAACCAACCCACTCACCATTAAGAGCCGATATAAAACCTTCTTGCTTTTAGCCGTCATTTTCTCTCCTCCCCGTAATGAACTGGTAATGAACTGTCAGTATACTATCATATAGTTAAGATTTGTCAAATCCGGCGGTCTTTTTTGAAATCATTTACAAATATGGACATTGTGCCCGTATAATAACTTTTATCTTTTTGGCTTTGGAGAATATAAACGTAAAACATAATTTAAGTAGCCCTACTTCGCTCCTTCGGAGCTTCGAAGGGCACTGCTTCGCAATTAAAAACTCGTATATCACGAGTTTTTAATCAAGGCGTTCTTTGTGCTCAGCACTTCAGAAAGTGCCGCGCACTGCGAAGCCTTGGCGAAGCAGTAGAGATGAGGGGAGTCGCCTACAAGTCAGATTGTCTTCCGACAATCTGCTCGCAGGCCGCCCCTCGCGGTCCCGCCTCCCAATTGTCGGCGGGACATCGCTGCGGTCTTCGATACCCCCCGCGCAAAACAAGCGGTTGTTTTGCTCACCCCACAAAATAAAACAGCCGTAACGGCTGTTTTATTTTGTGGAGATGGGGACATTGAAGCCAACTGCTTGGCTTCAATCGGAATTTTAGTGAGGCCTCTGCGCCGAACGGCATAAAATCAGAATGATTTTATGAAAAATTCAGGGAAGAACATATCCGCTAAAAGACGCTTTTTGTTTTATTACCACAGTGGAGATGGGGAGAGTTGGCTTCGGCTAAAATTTTCTTCCGAAAATTTTGCCTAGCCACCTGCTCGCGTGGTTTGCCGCCCATTGCGGCAAACCACATGCTCCGCCGTTCAACTCTCCCGCGCAAGCCAAGCAGTTGGCTTGCTCATCTCCCCATCCAAAAATCCGCCTTGTCAGCGGATTTTTGTCTGTGGAGATGGGGAGAGTTGAACTCCCGTCTGGAAAATGATTTAAAATTGCACTACAAGTTTAGCCCCGCTATTTAATGGCAAGGTGCGAGCGGGACAAAATAACTTGCCATCTGTTTTGTGTTTTTCGTGCCTTGCCGCTAGAACATTGAAAAGGCGGAAAGACCTTATCCTGCTGTTGACGCCCTGGTCCGGCTAGCAGAAATCACCGGGAGGACGCGCCTTAAGCGTAAGCTAAAGCGTAATTGCTATTGTAATTGGCAATTATGATTTTGGATAAATGATTTAAGCGGTGATTACCCATCCGCTACTTGCGCAGATTTTAAAAGAGATCCCATCGAAGCCGGTCATCCCCCTAAAACATTTTGTAAAACAAAATGTTCGGGCGATCAATTCGCCTTGCGAATTGATTTAGCCGCACATTTATTATCCGCCAAAAAATTCTTCAATATTTTTTTCTTTTCCCTTGCGCCCCATAAACTTTTTAAAAACCTCTCGCGATTAAATGCCATGATCCTATCTTGAAATATCTCTGAATGTATCAATGTTAAGGGCCTTCTATGTTTTGTCGCATCCACAAAGCCAGCACTGTGACGTTTCAGCCTTGAGTCAAGATTATTAGTGCAACCAACATATAATTTTTTATCCTTTATACTTCTTAAAATATAGACCCAGTAAACCATAATTAAGAAATTTTTTGGCGGATAACCCCTTCTTTTAACGCTCTTTCTATTTTTCTTTGGGCTTCGCGCCCGATTATCTTTTCGCGTTTGTCGGCTTTCTTTTTCCCTTGCCCGATACCGACCTCAAGCTTCACTAACCCACTCTTATTATACAACTTAACCGGCACCAATGTCAATCCTTTCTCCTGCGATTTTCCCATCAGATAATTAAGCTCTTTCTTTTTCAAAAGCAATTTCCGGCTCCTTTGCTGGTCATAATCAGGCGGGACGTTGCCCGCTTGATAGGGCGAAACCGTAGCTCCCAAAAGCCACGCCTCGCCGTTCATTATTTTAACGTACGCGCCTTTTATTGAGCACCTGCCGGCCTTGATTGATTTGACCTCGTGTCCGGCCAAAACCAGGCCCGCTTCCAGCGCCTCCAAAATACGGTAATCAAAATGCGCTTTCTCGTTTGTGGCGTAGGTTTGCACAAATCCAGTATAGCACCCCAGCTCCAATTTTGCAGAGAAACTTCCAAGCGAAGCGCTGCGCCCGCCGGGGATGGGCCTATTCGGCCCGCGCACTTCGCAGAATCTACTCACGCTTTTTATTCTCTCGTAATCCTCCTTTTAAATCCCGGTAAAATTGGAGCGGGGTCAGTATTTGTTTCCGTGCTCGCTTCGCTGCGCTCGGGCAAATACTGACTTATCAACAAATTTTTATTGTAATAATTTGCAATGACTTTATTATGGAATTAGCAAAGAGCAAACAGAGGAAATTTGTCGAATATTCGGCAGTAAACCAAAGGTCGCTTTTAAGAGATTGGAGAAAAACAATTTAAAGGGGTCGGTTTTAAAAAATCTAAAAGAGAAATACAAGAAACTCAAGTGTTGGGGATTACTTGCCTCTCTGGATTTGCGTGGTTGTAATCCGCAATATATTAGGCAGCCGAGAAAAATAAAAGAACTTATCGTTGGGCTTTGTGCGTTTATAAAAATGAAAAGGTTTGGCGAGCCGATGATCAAGAAATTCGGCGCCGGAGACCTCCTCGGTTATTCCGCCCTTCAATTCATTGAGACCTCTTCAATAACTTTGCATTTTGATGAAACTGAAAACCGCGCTTTTATAGAGATTTTCAGTTGCAAGTTTTTTGATCCCGAGAAGGCCAAGATTTTTTGCCATAAGTTCTTGGAAGCGAAAAAATCGAAAATCCGCCACTATTTGAGGCGCTAAAAAACAGCCCCGCCAAGGTGGGGCTGTTTTTTTTAATTACCCGGGTTTTATTTTCTTTCTTCAAGTTTTGTTCTTACTTTCATCGTTTTATCTTTCCTTAAAACCGACATCTCTATCTCGTCACCGACCTTTGCCGTTTGCACTATGTCCGCGAGCTCGTTCTTTTCGGTCAGTTTCGCGCCGTTTATTTCTAGCACGATGTCATTTTCCTTTATGCCTGCCTTGTCGGCGGGGGAGTCAGCGACCACTGCTTCTGTGCCGGGTATGTGGTCCTTTATGACCAGCGCGCCATAATCAACCGGCAGGGAATATTTTTCTTTCAGCTCCTTATTTAACATCACATATCTCAAGCCGATGAACGGCCTGACAATGCGGCCGAATTTTATTATATCTTCAAGGTCCGCCTTGGCCCAGTTAATCGGGAGAGAGAAGCCGATATTTTGAGCGCCGAAGATTATGGCCGTGTTGATACCGATGACTTCGCCGTCAAGATTTATCAGCGGCCCGCCGGAATTTCCCTGATTGATGGCCACGTCCGTCTGAATGACGTTGCGCAGGTTTTCCACCTGCCCCCCTTGTCCCATTGACGCCGAAATTTTGCGACCTATGCCGGAAATTATCCCCTTTGATACCGTATTGGTGAAAAGACCGAGCGCGTTGCCGATGGCGATGACCGTTTGGCCCAGTTCTATTTTGTTGGAATTGCCGAGCCGGACGGCAGACAGGCCTTTGGCATCAATTTTCAGGACGGCGACATCGTTCATCGGGTCGCGGGAGATTACTTTCCCCGCATACTCTTTTTCATCGCTCGTGATGACCGTATATTCGGCTTCGGTGTCAAAAACGACATGCTTATTGGTCAAAACTAAACCGTCGGGATGGACGATAAAGCCCGAGCCGCCTCCGACTTTTACTTTTTCCCCCTTGGCTTTTCCCGGATGTTCTTCGGGAAGCATTTCCCCCGGCTCTTCCGGCAAAGGCATGCCGAATCCGAACGGCCCGAAAAACGGCACAAAAGGCATCTGCCTGATCTTAGGCATGATCTTGGAAATGGCGATGCTGACCACCGCCGGGCCGACCTTTTTTACCACTTCTATTGTTTGATGTTCTATGTCGGTCATGTTTAGAATTGTAGCATGAACTCCGGCAAACTTTCAAGAAGTTTTTTTGCGAGGTCTACGTTGATTGTTGCCCGCGAACTGCTTGGCAAGGTTTTGGTTAGGAAAATAGGGCGGAAAATTATCAGGGCGGCAATAACGGAAACCGAGGCCTATTGTGGACCAAATGACCTTGCGAGCCACGCATCAAAAGGGCGGACGAAAAGAACGGAAATTATGTTTGGTCCGCCGGGTTTCGCTTATGTCTATCTGATTTATGGCATGTATCATTGCCTGAACATTGTTACCGAAAAAGAGAATTATCCGGCGGCAGTGCTAATTAGAGATGTCAGTTTACAGTGGCCAGTTGACAGTGAAAATTCTAAATTCCGAAAACTGAAAACCGTAAACTGTAAACTGAAAACTGATTTAGGCGGCCCCGGGAAGCTCTGCCGATTTTTAAAGATAGACAAAACTCTCAATGGCGAAGACCTGATTAAAAGCAATAAGTTGTGGATAGAAAATTACGGCGTCCGAATTAAACCCGGCCAGGTTGGCCGTTCAAAAAGGATAGGCGTGGAGTATGCAGGGTCGTACAAAAACAAACTCTGGCGGTTTTATGTTAAGGAATAGAGGTTGATGGAGTTTACCCCGCACCTTTTCAGAAAAGGTGCGGGGCCGGCCCCTACAAACACAACGCCCCGCCGGGGAGTGTCGGCTTACCGCATTTGGCAGAGCATTTGCTCGCCAGGGAATCTTTGAAGTATGCACCACTTGAAGTTGAGTTGATCTTTGAAAAATTTTTGGGTGACCCCCGATGACGACATTAATATCAGAATTGACAGAACCAGTACTCATTTTGGTTTTGCCGATTTGCTCAAAAAGAAAAGTATGCTGACCTGTTTGGATGTGATGGCTCATTTTCTCCGCGATAAAATTGTAAGCGCAGAGGGTATAGACGTTGAAAAATCCGCGGTCCATAACGAATATTATCTGCGCGGCGTTGATATTATGCCGAATCTGCCTTAAAATTTGGCCAGTTCGGCCTGATAGACGAGATACTGACTACAATTCCGTTTGGGGTTCCGTTGAATTCCTGACGAAACCGCAAATACGCGGTTTTATTTTGGATTTTGGCGGTTTGTGATAGGATTTAGTAAGAAAGATTCGCGAGATGATAAAAGATAAAATAAGCAAAATAGTCAAAGAAACAATAGACGAGCTTTGGGGGGCAAAGATAGCGTCCTCGGAGATTTTGATTGAAGTTGAAAGGCCACAGAACGAATTTGGTGATTATGCCGTAAGCGTTGCTTTTGCGTTGAGCAAGATGCTCGGTGCCAGTCCGAATGAAGTCGCCAGTTTACTTGCCGAAAAATTGAACAGCAAGAAACTGCCGGAAATTGTAAAAATTGAAGTTGCCGGCGGATATATAAATTTTTTCCTTGCCGAAGATTTTTTGAAAGAAGAACTGGCCAGGATATATAAAAACCGGGAATCATACGGCAAGTCTAAAACAGGCGGCGGCAAAAAAATAATCATTGACTATTGCGCTCCTAATATCGCTAAACCGATGCATGTCGGCCATTTGCGCTCAACCATTATCGGCGACGCCCTGGCGAATGTTTATAAAACACTTGGATATAAAGTCGTACGCTGGAATTATCTCGGCGACTGGGGAACGCAATTCGGGAAGCTCATCGCCGCGTATAAGCTCTGGGGCGATAAGAGTGAAGTTGAGAAAGATCCGATAAAGACCCTTGAGGGACTTTATGTAAAATTTCACGAGGAGTTGAAAGAATCCGACAGCCGGCGGACCGAGCTTGAAAAAGTCGGTCAGGAGGAATTTCAAAAACTTGAAGAGGGCGACAAAGAAAACAGGAAATTGTGGGAATGGTTCAAAGAAGAGTCGCTGAAAGAATTTGAAAAGATGTATGACTTGCTCGGCGTGGAGTTTGATACGCAGATAGGCGAGAGTGATTACGAAAAAGATTTGGCGCCAACAATCGCCGACTTGAAGAATAAGGGCGTTGCTGAAATAGGGGAGGGGGGTTCGGTTATAGTGAAACTGGACAGATTTGATTTACCGCCGGCTTTAATCCAAAAATCTGACGGGGCCAGTTTATACATTACCCGCGACATCGCTCTTCTTAAAGACAGAATAAAAAAATACAAGCCGGAAAAAATCCTCTATGTCGTGGCCAACCAGCAGACATTGCATTTCCAGCAATTATTTGCGATTGCAGAAATGCTGGGGCTTAATTCGGCAAAACTTGAGCATATCAAATTCGGTTTGGTTCTGGGCGGGGACAAGAAGAAGCTTTCCACGCGCGAGGGCAACGCGGTTACCTTGGAAGAGGTTGTGAATAAAGCCGTTAAATTGGCTCGTGATGTAGTTGAGAAGAAATCCGCCGAGCGGCAGACTTTGCTTTCCGAAGAAGAAAAAGAAGAGATAGCTCAAGTTGTGGCTATTGGCGCTTTGAAATATCAAGACCTGAAGGAGCATCGGAATTCGGATATCGTTTTTGACTGGCAGAGGATGCTTGACTTTACCGGCGATAGCGGACCGTATCTCCAATATACCTACGCGCGGCTAATGAGCATCCTCCGAAAATCCCCCACTTGGAAGCTCAACTTCCAAGTGGGGGGGTGGGGCCTTAAATTATCAAAGCCAGGTTTTGATAATTTGGGGGAAAAACCGGAGCTGGCTATAATCAAACACTTTCTGGATTTCCCAGATGTTTTGGAAAAAGTCGGGGGAACCAACCTGCCTAATCATCTTGCCCTTTATCTTTACAAGCTGGCTAATTTGGCTAACCGGTTTTACGAGACTGTGCCGGTTATTAAAGACGAAAACACTCCCCGCCGCGCCGCGCGCCTCGCTTTGGTTGAAACCGCGGCGGCCATTCTCAAAACCGGTCTTGGCCTCTTAGGCATTAAAGTCCTAGAAAAAATCTAATTCTTTAAATTAAATTTCTTCTACCGACCTCACTCTCCGGGAGAGCGAGGTCGGTCGTTAGATAAAAAGATAAAAAAGCCGCAACTGGGCGGCATTATGCTAAGTGCTAGGCAAAATCAGTTGAACCTAGCGCCAGTGGTGATTCTGCCGGCGCTCGATAGCTTCTCGGGCCAGCTTGAGGACAAATCGGAGATATTTCCGGAATCCGAGACTCACCTGGGGCGAGATGGTTCGGTTGGTCCCGTAATCTTCTCGCAGTTTATTCAGCAATTCCTCCGCTATCGACTTCTTGACTTCAGGTGTCATCATCCCCCGCCCAACCGCGAGGCGGAATTCTTTGATTTGCCATTCAAGAGAAATAGCCCTTTCTTGTTCGTTTATAGGGGCGGGTCTAACCAAAATGAGTCGCATGGCAATCCTCCTTTCTTTTTGTGTCATTCGCCGCTCTTCGGCCATTCGCCACCCCCTTATTAAGGATCTCTTTTCTTATCTTAAACTTAAAGCACGAATTATACAAGGTAGGCAGATTTGTGGATTCGGCGCATATTTTGTTATGCTTTAGCTTATATGGCAGCTGGTTTTGACCTTCCCAGGTTAGAAGAGAAAATCCTTAAGTTTTGGAAGGACAGGAAAATTTTTGAGAAAACTTTGGAAAACCGCGCTCACTCTCGGCGTTTTGTTTTTTTTGAAGGGCCGCCGACGGCAAACGGAATGCCGGGGATGCACCATTTTATGGGGCGGGTTCTTAAGGATCTGTTCGTCCGTTATAAAACAATGCGTGGCTATCTGGTTACCCGCAAAGCCGGTTGGGATACGCACGGACTGCCGGTGGAAATAGAGGTAGAGAAGGAGCTCGGGCTGAAAAACAAAAAGGAAATAGAAAAATACGGGATAGCCAAATTCAACGCAAAGGCGAAAAAGAGCGTTTGGAAATACAAGGATGAATGGGAAAAGTTTACGGAAAGAATCGGTTTCTGGCTTGATATGGATAATCCCTACATCACTTACGATTCAAAGTATATAGAAACGCTTTGGTGGATTATAAAACAGATAGACGATGCCGGCCTTTTCTATAAAGGACACAAGGTCTTGCACTGGTGTCCTCGTTGCGGCACCGCTCTCTCAAGCCATGAGGTCGCGCAGGGATACGAAAAAATAACCGAGAACTCGGTGTATTTGAAATTCAAAGTCAAAGGAGATAATTCTTTTATATTGTCGTGGACGACGACGCCGTGGACTCTGCCGGGAAATGTGGCTTTGGCAGTTAATCAATCGCTGAAGTATGTGAAAATTGAAGCGTATAGCACTGCGAAGGGGGGAGTGCATCCCGAACGAAGTCGCGAGGGCTCGCAGCGTGCCTCTACTTTGTACGGGACGCGCAAATTTTACATTCTGGCGGAGCAAAGATTGGAAAAAGTTAAAGAATTGCTTGAAAAAAACGGCTACGAAGTGAAGGCCGACCCGACAGAAGTGCCGATGCGGCAGTTGCTTGAGATGGAATACGAGCCGCTCTTTGAAATTCCGGCGCTGAAATCGGACAAGTCCTATAAAGTTTACCCTGTAGATTTTGTTACCGCCGATGACGGGACTGGCGTCGTCCATACGGCAGTGATGTATGGGGAAGACGACTATAATCTGGGAATAAAAGTGGGGCTGCCGAAAATACATACCGTTGATGAGGCGGGGAATTTTATCGGAGTAAGCAAAGAACTGGACGGCAAGTATGTTAAATCGGAGGAAGCCGAGAGAATAATACTTGAGCATTTGAAAAAGGACGGCAATCTTTTGGCTTCGGAACGCTATGAACACGATTATCCTTTCTGTTGGCGGTGCAAGGAGCCGCTTTTATATTACGCGAGGGATTCCTGGTTTGTGGCGATGTCCAAATTGAGGAAACAGCTTTTGAAAAACAACGAGAAAATAAATTGGATACCGGAACACCTGAAACATGGACGGTTCGGGGAGTTTCTGAACGAAGTTAAGGATTGGGCCTTCTCGCGGGAAAGATTTTGGGGCACGCCTCTGCCGGTGTGGCAATGCGATCCGCCAGCTGGCGGATGCGGCAATTATAAGGTCGTCGGTTCTCTTGAGGAACTGGAGAAATACCGGTACCGCGCAAAAAATACCTACTTTCTTTTAAGGCATGGCGCGAGAGCGCAAAGCCATGACGAGAACGGCGAGCCGCTTATTGCTTCTCAGCTTGCCCTTGATAAATACGACCTGACTCCGGAGGGGGTTAAGCAGATTGAAGGAGTCGCAGAAAAAATTAAGGAAGGCGGTGGACTGGATCTGATTTTCTCTTCCCCGTTTTTGAGAACCAAGCATACGGCGGAAATTGTGGCCAAGAAATTGGGTCTGGACGTCAAAATAGACGACAGATTAAAGGAGATAGACAAAGGCCTTACTTGCGAAGGCAAACCCCGTTCCGCTTGTTTGCCTGTGGACGGAAAACTTGCCTTTGATTATAGATTCAATGGCGGAGAAAGCTGGCGCGATGTCAGAACCAGGACGTTTTCGGTCATCAAAGAAATAGACGAAAAGCATGAAGGCAAGAAAATCCTGCTGGTAGGCCACGGCGACCCGTTGTGGCTATTATACAGTTTGACGAAAAATCTTTCGGAGGAAGAAGCCATTGCCAGAAGAGCCGCCCTTTACATAGAAAGAGGCGAGTTGCGGCAGACCGATTTCAAGAATTATCCATATGATGAGACCGGAGAGACAAATATCCATAGGCCTTATGTTGACGATATATTTTTGCTGTGCGACAAATGCCGGGGGAAAATGACGCGGGTAAAAGAAGTTGCCGATGTCTGGTTTGATTCCGGCGCGATGCCGTTTGCTCAATGGCACTATCCTGAAAATGAAAAAATTTTTAAAGATAATTTCCCGGCTGACTTTATTGCGGAAGGAATTGACCAGACGAGGGGCTGGTTTTACACTCTTTTGGCGATTTCCACCTTGCTGAAAAAAGGCGCGCCTTATAAAAATGTTTTGTCTTACAGCCATGTTTTGGATGAAAAAGGGAAAAAGATGTCAAAGTCCCTTGGCAACATCGTTAATCCCTGGAATGTGATTGAAAAATTCGGAGTAGATGCCGCCAGATGGTATTTCTGCGTCGTAAATAACCCCGCCGATCCCAAACTCTTTTCCATTGACGATGTTGGAAAGAAGAAGCAGGGCTTTGTTATGACCCTTCTGAACTCCCTAAGGTTTCTAGAGCTATACGACAAGCCCATTCGGCAAGCTCAGGGCAAGCCGAGCACCAAAGAGCCAAAGGGCGAAGCCAAGAACGCGCTGGACAAATGGATTCTTTCCAGAATAAATAATCTTGCGCGGACGGTGGCTGGATATTTGGACGTTTATGACCTAAATGCCGCCAGCCGGGCACTGGAGGGTTTTGCCGTGGAAGATCTGTCAAATTGGTGGCTTCGCCGTTCGCGGGAACGTTTTCAGAGGCCAAGAAGTCCTGCGGATTTGAGCAAGAGTTTAGACCTCTTCCGCCATCTGTTGTCGGAACTTAGCAAAATGTTGGCGCCATTCACGCCTTTTCTTGCCGAGCACGTCTATAAGAAGGTAAACAACCGAAAAGAATCGGTTCATCTGGAAGATTGGCCCAAGCCCAAAAAGAAGCTCATAAACCCGGCGCTGGAGAGCCAGATGAGAGAACTGCGCGACTTCGTAACTTTAGGGCTTGCCCAGAGAAAGGCAAACAATATCAAGGTTCGCCAGCCCTTAGCCAGCGTTACTCTGAAAAAGCCGGAAAAGTTTGAACCGGAACTGGAGAATTTAATTTTGGCCGAGCTTAACGTGAAAAGCGTTGCCTATGATCCTGCTCAAGAAGAAGAGCTTGCCCTTGATAAAAAAATAACATCTGAATTGTTGAAAGAAAGCTACGCCAGAGAAGTTATGCGCCAGATCCAGGACATGCGGAAAGAAGCGAAATACAAACTGGACGAAAAAATATATGCCGCTTGGGCTTCGGATAACAAAGAAATCGCAGGCGCGATGGATGCCTTTGGCAAAGAAATTGCCGAGAATACTCTCCTCGTGGAATTCAGCCGCGGCCACCGGCCCAAAACAGTATTTGACGTGGAAAAGGAGTTTGAGTTTGAACCGCAGATAAAAATTTGGTTGGGGGTCAGGAATAAAAAATAACCGCTCCGCCGTTGTGCCTCTGTTGCTCCCTGTGCTATCCAGCATCATCGGATAACGCCGGACGAAAAACATGAAAGAACAAATACCCAAATTTAATCCAGAGTTTAGCTACCTAGAGAACCCGGAAATATTGGGCTTACAGCGGCTGTTTGACGATATCGTTTCTGGAGATAAAAACACTCGCATAAACAAAATTCCTATTTTCCGAAAAGAGTGGAGGCAGTTACTGAAAAAATATTCAGAAGTGGCGAGAACCAACAACTTCCGTCTACGGCAACTTGTTAAATTTTTCCGGGATAACCTGCGCATTCTTGACAGGGGCGGAATGTTGCTCGGCAGAAGCGAGATTGGGATTCTGATGTCAGAGGAAAACGAGAAGCTATTTGGCAGATATGGAAATTTAATTGAAGAAATGGAAGATTTGGATAAGAATGTTAGAAAACAATAAAAACATTATGCGGACTCAAGCGATAATTCTTAAAAAAATACCGGTTCGCGAGTATGACGAGCTGGTGGTTTGCTATACGAAGGATTCGGGCAAGCAGATATATCAGGCAAAAAGCATACTGCGCCCGTCTTCCAAGCAGGCGGGCCATCTGGATATTTTAAATCTGGTGGATTTTTCCCTTGTTCAAAAAAATTCCCACCCCATTATCACAAGCTCTTTCTGTCTAGACACGTTCCGCGGTTTGAAATCGTCTTTGCCGGCGCTGGCCGCGGCATATTTTTTGCTTGAATGTTTTGACAAGCTTGTTTTTGAGGGCGAGTCCGACCCAAAACTCTGGGATTTTTTGCATTCTCATTTGCGCGAATACGACCGGCTGGCTCAAGAGGGGAGAGCCGGTTGGCCGGTAGTTATAAAATCAGCGAGAGAGGATCTGTTAAAAATAATGGGTTACGATCATACTTTACCGATTGAGCAGTTAGCCAATGCCCATTTTAAGTCATTACAATTTGCCAGAAAAGTAGTAAAATAGAGGCATTGAAAACATTTTAGAAAATTTGTTTTAATAATGCATAAACAGCTTAAATTCTCAATCTGGTTTTCGGTCATAATAGCCGCAGTTTTTGTCGTGGCCTGGCTTTGGGTTCGGGAGTACTCTGCCCCCGGGCCGTATGATCTGGAGCCGATAGCGGCAGTTAAAAACCACGGGGCCGATGTAGACACAAGTAGCTGGCAAACCTACCGCAACGAGGAGTACGGGTTTGAAGTGAAGTACCCCCCAGGCTGGTATATTAACAGTTCTGTTCATCCCATCGGTTACTCTTTTGATGATAGTCAAGTCAATGAGATTCAAAGCCTAGAGTTTACAGAGAGAGTCCAACCCGAGTTTGAAAATACAGACCTTCAAGGATTTTTCGGTATAAAAATATTAAGGGATGCGGCCAATCGTGATCTAGATGTACTCCTGAGTGATTTTGAGCATGACATACAAACAAGAAGATCAGTCAGTATCAATTTAGGAGGAACATTAGCTAAACGGTTATCTATTTTTTCAGGGGATTTTATGGCAGGCCAAATCTTTACCTTGAATAAGGGGATTGTGTTTGTATTATATTTTGTAGAAAGCGATCCCAATGATAGGAATGAACAGATACATTCAAAGGTCTATGACCAAATCCTCTCCACGTTTAAGTTTACCGAGTAGAACATTATGAATAATCTTTCGAAAAAATGGTTTGAATTTGCCCGGATGGATTTTCATAATGCCGAGATTCTCTTCAAGAATAGGTCTTATGAAGGGACGATTTGGCACTGCCACCAATCTATGGAAAAATATCTCAAAGGAACACTTTCTTCCATCGGCAAGACAGTCAGAAAAACCCACGATTTGCCAGCCCTCTTAACGGACAGCGCTTTCCATTTTCCCAAAGAAATTCTTGATTTTGTTCAGGAGCTCAACGCGTATTATCAGCCGTCCCGTTATCCCGATACCGCACTGATAAACCCGTTATCTTATGATCGGAAAACCGCTTCAAGATTTTTAAAGTTGACCAAATCCACAATCCGATGGCTACAATATCAGCTAAATCACAACAAATAGCTAAAAACTTTGTGAACGCTTTGAGAGAAAAGCTTGATGTAAAAAAAGCTATCCTTTTTGGTTCCTCGGCTTCCGGCAGGGCAGGCAAAGACAGCGATATCGATTTGCTCATAATATCAGATGAATTCAAAAAGATGCCTCTTATTGAAAGACTTGTGTTTTTGTCGCGTTCGCGCGGACAGAAATTTTCGAATTGGCCAATGGACATATTAGGCTATACCCAGGATGAATTTGATGAACTTTCCGGGGCTTCATCAATGTTTGCCGAAGTGAAAAAAAACGGAATAGAACTTAAATAAGCCCACCAGTAATCAAACAATGCAATGCGCAGCCAGCTTAAATTTGTAATCTGGTTTCCGATAGTGCTTATTGCTGCTTTCACGGCGGGGTATTTATTTTGGCAACAGACGTTAATCCCCGGGCCGTATGATTTGGAGCCGGTAAATATAGTTCGGAACGGTAGGAGCAACTTGCCCCGCGACGAAGTTTTGCGGGGTTGGCAAACTTACCGTAACGAGAAATATGGGTTTGAATTCCGGTATTTGCCATCCCAACATATGGAGCCCTTAGAGAAGCTTAAGAATCCTTTATTTGTAGAGGGCATTGTAGCCGTATCAAATAATGTTCAAGATAATTATACTCCTGGCATCTCTGTCGCAATTTTTTCTTATGACAGTGCTCAGGACATTGAAACATGGTATAAACAGAAATTGCGTGGGAACGAGTTTGTTAATGATCAAAATTTGAATTTAAATTTAGAAGAAGAGCAAATAATTCCGCGGCAAATCGAAGGACAAATGACTTTAGAGGTGCGTGGCGTTTCTCATGGAATTGTTTTGGATAGGGTCTACATTCCCCACGGCCGAGTAGTCGTTAGAATCGAATCGTATACAGATTACTTAAACCAAATCCTCTCTACTTTTAAATTTACCCATTCGACAAGTTCTGGGCAAGTTTCAACCTCAACTACTAAGCAAGTGGACAGCTCGCTTTTTAAGTTATATGTGAATAATGAATATGGATTTAAAGTCATTTATCCCACATATGGACCATTTGGTAACGAATACTCCCAAGCTCCTGTTTGTGTCAATGAAGGAGATATTAGTGATTATGAATATGCAATTGACTTTCAACATTCAGATTGCCCGCCATCTTTGGAAGCGGGTGTGTTAAATTGGGACGTCCTAACAAAGATTCGAGTAGTCAATAGTAGATTGAGAACATTGGATGAATATGTAAATAATCAAGATGATGTTCGCATGCAAGTAAACCCTAATTTATCAAAACAAAAAGTTATTTTTCAAGGATATCCAGCCTACAGGATAATAGAAACTTGTGATGGTATCGAAGGGCTTTGCATGGGCCAAGATTATTATGTTATTCACAAGGAAGGGACTAATTTATTTTTTGAAATATCGTTTGCACAAGTTGGGTACAATGACGGTCCGTTACATGGGATAGATATTACTTTTAAATTTACTGATTAATTTTTGAATTTTTCCGCCAAAGGCGGATTTGCCTCTGGCATGAGACTTTTGCATTTTGAATTTCACTAGGTTCTCGACTCCGCTCGAACAATATAAATAACTTCTTATCTGTTTGGAAATTGGGATTTGGGATTTGTTTACCTGCCCGCCATTGCCGTCTTGCGGCTATATTATGCCCTTGCTCCAATCAGATGAACTTACATCATCCCGTCAAACCGCGCCGGATGGCGTAGGCAGGCGGGGAAATTAGGAATTGAAAATTGGAAATTAAAAATTCGGAACGAATTTTTTGAGAATCCTCTCTACCTTCAAATTCATTCAGTAGTGTGCTAAAATCAAAATAATGAAGCAAAAAATATATAACTACATTGCCATTTTTGACTCCGCGGAGGAGGGCGGTTTTAACGTCTCATTCCCGGCCCTGCCCGGTTGCGTTACTTTTGGCCGCAATTTTGAAGATGCCAAGAAACGAGCCGAAGAAATTCTAAAACTGTGGCTGGAAGAATTAGCTTCACAGGGCGAGGAAATACCCACAACTAAACATCGCCCCATTGTCGTAGACGAAATCCAGGTTTCTCTTCCGGCGAGATAAATGAAGCCTTTAACGGCGAAACAACTTATTAAAGTTTTGCTCCAAAATGGTTTTGTCTTGTCCAGACAAAGAGGCAGTCATCGGATATATAGGCATAAAGAGTCGGGGATAATAGTTCCTGTCCCACTGCATGGCGGCAATAAGCCGATTTTTGTTGGCACGTTTCTTGCCATTGTGAAACAGTCCAAGATTCCTAAGAGCAAATTTGGAATTGATAAATAATTATGCGTCGCCAAATTAGGTTCTCAATCTGGTTTCCGATAGTCATAGTTGTCGCTTTCGCGGCGGGGTAAATGAAAAAACGCTTGATCAAATCCTCTCCACGTTTAAATTTTTGAAATAATGGATTTTAAAATAGAACCAAT
>ERZ1292632.924-Hain-H43-01um-R2-924-length-31325-cov-7_pt2 | contig 16535 bp, 15 predicted proteins | sample MGYA00564407_ERZ1292632 | MGnify/ENA primary metagenome ERZ1292632 (study PRJEB36523, sample SAMEA6512637) | groundwater metagenome | collected 2019-01-08 | study: AquaDiva: Metagenomics assemblies of 32 groundwater samples | reverse complement strand
AATGCTGATAAAGGGCTTGGTTTCTTTGTGAAATTTGCCTATCTTTTTTTGAACTGGGTTAATAACTTTTTTCCATATTTGAATGTAGATAAAAGGATCCAATTTCGCCAATTTAAAAACTTAGATTGGCGCCGACATCTAAACAGAACCTACAAGACAAGTTCGATTGCACGAAGACTGTCAGATTTGTTTTGGTATTCCTTACCTTGGGACAAAATCAAACAAGAGTTGGGAGGAATTCACATTTTTGATACCGGTTGCGGGTCGGGTAATTATGGAGTCCGTATTTCTGATGTTGCCGGAAGCCTTGGAAGCTATACCGGCGTGGATGCAAAAGAGAAACCAAATTGGGAAGAATTAAAAAAGCGTCCGAATTTTAAACTTATAAAATCCTCCTCAAACGATATCAGCCAGCTTATCCCGCCGAATACTAATCTTTTCATTACGCAATCTGCGATTGAGCATTTTGACGAAGACTTGCTTTTTTTTAAGCAAATTAATGAATTTATAAAAAAGAACAATAGATCGATAATGCAAATCCATCTCTTTCCTGCTGCAGCTACTTTGCCGCTGTATCTTTTCCATGGATTGAGACAATACACTCCGCGAACAATCTCAAAAATTACCCAAATTTTTGATGATGGCTCTAAATTTTATTTGTGTGGACTCGGAGGCAACAAAGGCAAACATCTCCATTGGAAATATTTTACAAAACCCCTTCTCATTTTACGGCGAGGAGCCAAATGGTCTGAAGATCCTAAAAAATATGACGCAGAAATCCTGAACGCCATTGAATCTGATATAAACAAACCGAGCAAATCGCCGTTGTTTTGGGCTTTGATAATTCACTCAAATTTAAAAGAAAAGTTATGGTAAAAGTACTCTTCATTTTTTCTGGTATCGACAGGAGAGAAATGGACGAGAATTGGCCCGATACTTATTTTTTTGGATACAATGCGGTTGCTAGCGATTCAAGGATAAAAGCCGAATATTTTCAAGTGGTGAGAGAGAAATATAAAAATAATTTCTTTCTTTTTATTTCCTTATTCAAAAAAATTGCCCATGCTGACATCGTTTTCATAACCTCTTCGGCTCATTTTGAACTTGCGCTCTGCAAGCGATTTGGGATTTTCAGGAGAAAGAAATGGTTCATGCTGAATATTGATTTGACCACTAAGCTTAGTTGTTCGGATAAACTTCTTTCTGTCGTAAAGCTTGCTGACAAAATCATCTGTCTCTCAACGGTTCAGTTAGAATATCTTAAAAAAAGAGGAGTTAGAGAAAGCGCATTAAAATTTATACCTTTCGGAATAGATAAGAATTTTTATCACTCTATACCATCAAGCGGAGAAATTGTGCTTGCGGTTGGACGTGACAGTGGAAGAGATTATAAAACTCTGCTTGAAGCTATGAAAAAACTTGAAAAAAATAAGGCAGTAATAATATGTAGGCCCGGTAATATCAAGTCACAAGATCAAATTCCTCACAATGTCAGCATTATCAATGAAAAACAGCCGCTTGAAACACAGGATTTTTTTGCTAAAGCTTTTGTCTCGGTGGCGCCATCTTTAAGAGACGGAATAGCCACAGGCTCGGATTGTTCCGGTCAGACAGTTATTTTGGATTCAATGGGGTATGGATGTCCGGTTATTGCTTCCAGAAAAAACTGGTTCAAAGATTATTTTGAAGAGGACAAACATCTCATAGTTGTCCCGCCCGAAGATCCAATGGCTTTGGCCCAAGCGATTGACAAAGTTTCTGACGATCTCGACCTAAGAAAAAGACTTTCGCAAGAAGGCAGAAAACTTATTGAAACAAAGTATAATTCAGCTGCCTTTGGCAAAAAGCTTGCGGAGCTTATGCTTGGTGAGAAATAAGAAAAGAGGGAAGAGGGTTGGCCTGTAATTTTCTGTCTGGCGGAAACCCTTTGCCGCTCGGGTGTAAATATGCCATACGGTAAATAACTCTTTAAACTTTAGAAACATTCCTTGGCGAAGTTTAATCAAAGCATCTGCTTCAATGTCAGTGATTGAAGTAAAATGTCTGATATTGGAAATACTATTCGTGGCAGAGGCAGTTCTTTTTTCAACCCCCAAGCTTTGAGTGAAAGAATTTTTATAAACGCGATAAAGTAATAGCGCTTCAGACATATTGGTAAAACGCGTTGAAGTAGTGAAAAGCAATCTGCTCCAAAGCTCATAATCCTCTGAATTGAAAAGTTTTTCATCAAAGAGGTTTTCTTTCAAAACATTTACTCTCGCCATAATGGTGGGATGAAACATGGGTGTGGAAAAAAGACTCTGCCATTTGATTTCAAAATGAGTTTTCGGTCGGCAAATAATTTTCAGAACACATCTATTTTCATCTATTAATTTGGCTGCAGTTCCAACGATGCTGATTTCCAGATTTTTCTCAAGGAACTCAATCTGCTTCTCAAATCTTTCCGGTAAACTGATATCGTCTGCATCCATGCGAGCAATATATTTTCCTTTAGCCGCTCGTATTCCTATATTAAGTGATTTAGAAAGTCCTAGATTGTTTGGATTATTGATGTAGACAATACGGTCATCGTTAAATGATTTAATAATTGTTTCAGTACTGTCTGTTGACCCGTCATTGATAATAATAAATTCAAAATCGCCGAAAAATTGACCTAAAATACTCTCAATCGCTTCGCGAAGGTATTTTTCACCATTATAAACCGGCATAACAACGGAAATTTTTGGATTCATTTCAGGAGTTTGTTAAAAATCTCTTCGTGTCTTTTTAGCCAAATTTCTTTATCAAATTTGAGAGTCTGATTTCTGGCATTTTTACTAAACTCTTGAAGATTATTTTTTGTCTCAAGCAAAGCATTTGCCACTTGAACGGGAGTAGGGTAGCGGAATTGTTCAAAATCCTCAACTGCTGGTATGAGAATACCCGCTCGGTTGCCCACGAGCTCTGGCATACCGCCGTTCATAAGACCCACTACTGGCAAGCCACAAGAGAGCGCTTCCAACACGAAAGTCGGACATGGGTCAAGGATTTTCAAGTGAAGCATTACATGAGCTTTGTGATAAAGCGCGGGCGCGTCCTCTTGATTAAATTTCCCAACAACTTCTATCCATTCTTCGTTTGGAAGCTCTTGAGTGTTGCCAATTATAATCAACTTTGTTTTTTCGCCTTTTTTTCTCAGTTCTCGCATGGCCTCTAGAGAAACTCGAAGTCTTTCTTTTGACTCAAAGTGATGGCCGGACATAATGACTATGAAAGGTTCTAACGACAAAGGAACTGTCGGCGGAACGAATTTTTTGGTGTCCACAGGGTTTATAAGAACTTCCGAAGGACCCTGGAATTTGCCCAAAAATTTATCGGAGCATCTTTTTGTAAATTCAGTTTGATAAATTACATAATCAGCTCCATGCATTGGCTTCATAAGACTGTTAATTTCATCAGCTTTGTTTCCCGCCCAAGCTTTATAAGCGGTGCCATTCTGATTCCAAACCACTTTTATCCCAAACCACCTGTATATTTTTATCCAAATACTAGGAGCAAAGGGTAAACCGCTTGATACAAAATAAGCAACATTGAACTTTTTCCAAGTATCGCCGAATTTTTCCCGCAAATGTAAAAGCTTCACTTTTCCGCCGTGGACAATCTTATCTGAACCAATAGGCGGCAAGGTGCCGGCGAGATTGAGTCTAATTTCTTTAATTGGCATTCCCCGCAAGAAACATTTTGTCGCGACATAAAAGACGGCTAAGAGATATTTTAATGGTCCAGGCAGAAATTTTTTCAGCATATTACAAATTGAATATCTTAAGGTAGCGATTTGCAACCTCTGTGATCGACAAAACCTCAATCTTTTCTTGGTATTTCTTGTAGTTGTGGGCTATTGTGTCTATTGCTTCAAGTACACCTTCCTGGTCTGCGAATTTCTCACCACCTTCTTTTACCAACTCTGGATGGCCTCCGGAATCAAGGAAGGATGCTGGCAAACCGCAAGCCAGTGCTTCAATGAGAGCATTGCTGCAGGGGTCATCTTGGCTGGGGGCGATATAAATATCGTTTTGTCTCAAAATATTTGCCAATTTCTCTGAAGAGACAGGTTCTACGACACGAGCGTTTTTGAATTTTGCTCTAGTCCTGCCAACGAATGTCAATTCGTATTTTGTATAATCAAGATGCTCATCAAGCCAAGAGAGAAGGGGCCCGCCTTTTTTAGGATTATCAGACCACGAGGTCGCTATTAAACGAATTTTTCTTAATCCATCCGGCGGAAGTATTTTATTTTTATTGTTAAAAATATTTGAATCTATGGCATTGTAAATGACAGATGGATTTTTAAAAGACAACCCTAGCTCAACATGTTTATCAAGGCTGTATTTGGATTGAAAAATCGTCGCGTCGGCCAGGGAGTTATTCATATCGCAAATCTTTTTATCAATGTTTGAATCTAAACCGCGATAAAGGCCGATGGGGCCGTCCACTCTGTGAATCATTCGAGGGTGATACCGGCTAGCCAAATTTGAAAGTCGGTCAAAATCAAAATTGAAAGAGTTAAATAAACAAATTTTTGTATGTGAGCCAACTTTATTTCTTCCGACATCCAGCCCTCTTCTCAAAAATTCTTTTTCCAAAGCTAAAAGAAATTGATTGCCTCCGCCATAAGGAGGCCTGTGGAATTCATGGAAGAAGGCAATCTCTGGGCCCGATATGAAATGTTTAAGAATTTTTATCATTTATTAATCCTTCAAAATAATCTTTCCAAAGAGGCAATTGCGCGGAATAATTATTTTCTTTTGCGGTGAGAAATCCTTTATTTATCAAACCGTTTCTCAATTCACCATTCTCAATCACCAATTTTGCAAATTTAGAAAGCGACTCTCCGTCGTCAATCGGTGCCATCATAGCATTCCCATTGTGATTTACGAGGTCCTTGCACTGGCCGACAGCTGTTGTTACTAGAGGAATGCCTTTCGCCATTGATTCCAAACACGCTTTGGGCCCGCCTTCCTCGCGCGAAGTGATTATATATAAATCAAGAGCATCATAAAGTTCGGGCAATTCTCTAAAGTCTTTAAGAAACTTATGGCGGTAGGGCACGCCTAGCTTCTCAAGACCATTTTTAACATATCCTCGCGCTGGGCCGGATAACAGTACCCACAGTTTTGCTTGCCCGCCGAAGCTCTGGCGAAGGCGGGAGATTACTTCTAAAAAGATATCCGGTCCTTTAATTATCTTTGGCTCGTTACCTTCGTTCCAGCCAACACCATCTTTCTGAAACGAGCCAACAACGATTGCATCTTTAGGTATTCCCAATTTGTTTCTTGCTTCTTGTTTCTTGATTTCTGTTTGTGGCGTAAACAAATCGGTATCAATACCAATCGGGATTCGCATCACTTTTTCTGAATTAATGCCAGACGATTTTATGAGCCGCTCCATTTCTTTTGTAGAAACTCTAACTCTCGAAATTTGTTGGCGGTGATTTTTAAGAGAGTCAAAACACTTTCTGAAACTCTCATCTTGCTCTGGTTTGCCGTGATAATAATCTACAGAAATCCTATGTTTTGATTTGTAGATATTTTTATCATTCAATGAAAATTGAGAAGTGTAGTAAACAACTTGCGACAGATTGAATCGAGCGCGCTTTATCCTTGAGGCGCTAATTTCCAGATCCTTAGCGATTCTTAAAAGGGCTTTGGCGTCTTCGTCTATTGACCAGCCGGAATTGTCTCCGACAATAAAAAGGTGGCTATACGGCTTCCAAAAGATGCTTCTTAGCATGACTAGAGAATACAACATTCTCAATAATTACCAAGTCCAAGTCCGTATTGTCTAACATTGAAAGCCCTACTTCGCAGAAATTAAGAATTGGTTCGCCGGCGGGATTATATGAGGTGTTTAGCATAATTGGCATGCCAGAAATCTTCTCAAATTCTTTAAGGGTTGAATGAATGAATGGATTTTGTGATTGACTGACAGTTTGAATCCTGGCGCTTCCATCCACATGAGTAATGGAGGGGAGTTTCTCGCGGTACTCCTCTCGCGTATAACAGATGACGGACATGTAGGGAACAGGATTTTCGTTGGTGAAGTATTTTTGCGAATCTTCTTCAGTAACAATGGGAGCAAAAGGCCTATACCATTCGCGGTGTTTAACTTTGTCATTTAAAATTTGCCGCATGTCTTTGTTTAGAGGGTTGCAAAGAATGGATCTGTTTCCGAGTGCGCGCGGACCGATTTCATAGCTTCCTCTGATTAAGCCAACGATAAGATCTTTAGAAACTAATTTCGCCAAAATATTGGGCAAGCTCTCCTCGCTTATTTCCTTGTGAGGATAAATTCTCTTCAAATTCTCAAATTTTTCCAAATCAAATGGCTTGGAACCAAGATAAGGAGAAAAATATTCTCTAAATCCGTTAAAGTTATGCTCATAAATTGAATAATGCGCGAAAAGTGCCGCTCCGCTGGCCAGACCGCAATCAGAAGGATTGGGGATGAGATGAACTTTTTTAAACAACCCGCTCTTCTCAATTACATAATTAGTAATGCCGTTCAGCGCGCATCCTCCGACAATGCAAAGATTTTCATATTGACCCTCATATTTTTTAAGAAGGCGCATCACTTCATTAGTCCAAGCTTGTTGCACTGTTGCTGCCAAATCTTGGGAATCTTTATCCTCGGGACCGGGGAGTTGCAACTCTTTATTTTTAATAAGACCTAAAGCGCTTTTTATTTTTTCCTTAAAATCTGTCGGCTTAAATGGGTACAATCTTTCCTTTAAATATTTTTCTAGTTCTGGAATATCACGAAGGCCGATGTCATTTATTCTGTGGCCGAGTCCGCGCGCCTGAAGAACCTCTATTTTAGCGGTGGGAAGTTTTTTGTATTTGAGCACATATTTTTGGGCGTAAGGCAGCCATTTTTCTCTCACAGAACCATAAGATGTTAATCCCATCGTTTTACCGGAAGTCGACCCTTCTATTTCGGGCTTAATGCCAAGAATGTAACCAAGATTATTATAACTTTGGCCGAAAGCCAGAGGAATATTTTCTAAGTACTCAAGCTTATTGTCCTTGGCAGAAAAGAAAATTGTTCGGCCGTCATTGCCGATGCCGTCGTAACTTAAAATAAGCGCTCTGTTGAAAGGAGAAGTGAAATAAGAAAGGGCTGCGTGAGAAAGATGATGATTAATGTTACGGATTTTTTTGTAAGAAATATCTTGTTCTTTCAACACAATTTTTAGATTTTCAAATTCATCTTTTCTTCCCTGGTTTTGAACGGCAATGGCGTCAAAGTTTTTCCCCCAACTTTTTTTCACTAGGCCGAGGAAAAAACGCAGATCTTCAATATCGGTATATTGATAAGTGCTCGGATGTTTGCCCGGCTCAAGAGTTTGGGCGCTCAGTTTGTATCGCTTCTGGCGGAAGTATCGTTCCGCTTCCATCACATCTACTAACTTTCCATTTTCTACCAAAGCTAAGTTTGAATCGTGTCCTAATGATATTCCTAAAATTTTCATATTATTTGTTTGGTACTAATTCTGCCCATATCTCGCCCCAACGCCTTTCAAAGTAAACCGCTTTTAACCCCGCTTCGCTCATTTCTCTCTGAAAACTTTCCGTCGTAAATTCGGTGAAATGTGTTTCGTCTAAGCGGCTATCAAGCCCAAGTTCTTGGGCCAAAGCTATGGTCCAATCTCGGTCAAAACAGGGAACCCTTAAAAGCCATCGTTTAGGCGAAACTTGGTTTTGCACCACTTGGACAAATTTTATTCGCTCGTCAATGTGCTCAAGCACATTGGACATAACAATAGTGTCAAATTTCTCTTTCGGCAAATCTTTCCAGGCATCACCTAGAATAAAACGGAGATTAGGTGCTTGGTAGAGCCGTTTTGATTGGTCCAAATTCTTTTTGGAAAGTTCAATGCCTACCACTCTGGCGCCCGTCCTAGCCATTTCGTTTGCCAAGAATCCTCGCCCCGAGCCGATGTCAAGTACCTTTTCATTGTTTGATAATCTCTCGGTGAAAAAACGATGATATTGCATCAATCTGTGTTTTGGATGAACACCGCCTTCATAATCAGATGCTCGATCGGAAATTAGTGTCAAAATTCTTTTGTGGAGATTAAAGAGAAACACCAATGATTTTTTGGCGTTGGCATATTTGCCAAAAAGTTTGATGGGTATATAAGAAAGATAAAAAACTATTTTCTGCATGTTATGTACATATATGTAAACATTTGGGCTTTATTAGATCGCTCGGCCTGGAAAGGATTATAGCCAAAGACTAAGGATAACAAATTAATCAAGTATTTAAAGTTCAAAAAAGACTTTGTTGGAGCATTATAGAGGAGGGTTGGAATAAGATTATGGCTTTCGTGCAATGAAACATCGTTAAAATAATTTCGTATTAACTCAAGTAAATCTTCTGGAAAAAACTCTTGAAAATGATTGGGATCTAGAGGTTTCTGGGTAGTTCTAATTGGGGTACCAATAACTATAGAAGCATTTGATTTGGAGACTCTTTTTACTTCCCCTAACATCTTTTGAGGGTTCTCAAGATGTTCTATGACATCGGTGGAAATCACCATGTCAAAACAGTTGTTTGGATAGGGAAGTTGATAAGCCGTCCCGACATCCAATTGCGCTTTCAGATTTTTTTGCCGCGCTTCGTTTATGGCTTGCGGAACCGGATCCACTCCGTAGAGTTTAACTTTGTCTCCAAAGTGTTTAGTCATCAGAAATATAAGAACGCCATCTCCACATCCGATATCCAGAATTTTTACAACCTCCCCGTCCGGCTTCTTCGCCAAGGTATCAACCAGTTCCACTGTTTTTCTATAGCGCGCCTCCACAAAGGCGTTGTAATCCCTTAAAGATCGACGGTTAATCTGTCTGTAATGATAATCAGGACTTCTTTTCTGATATTTATCAAAATTTTTATCAATGCTTATCATTTTGTTTTTTATTAATTAACCTGTGGCTTTCTTTTTCCCAGACATATACGCCGTAAAGAATGCTCAAAACTTGGGTAAGAAGAAAGGCAAACACCAAGCCCCAGATTTGCCAAAGCCATGCAAAAAGGGCGAAAAGTATAATGCGTAAAAGTTGTGCGCCAGTCGAAGAAATATAAATTGCTCGGAGCATATTTTGGCTGTAGAAGACACTGCCGACATATACTAATGCGGGAATCATGATTAGTCCTAGAGCATAAACTTGGGAATAAAGGATTGAATCAAGATATTTAGGCAAAAATAATCCAAATAATATTGGCGCTAGAACGATATAGGAAAAAGAAAATATTGTGCCAACGCCGAAAGATAAAATTAGCCGGTGGTAAAAAACCGACTTAATCTCTGAAATATTTCTCTCTGCCAGCCGAGGTAGAACAATGCCAACCCAGTTTTTTAAAAGTCCTTTCAATCTTTCGGGTCCGGCTGTCGCGAAGCCGTAGACGGCCAATGTTGCGGGGCCTGCAATTTGAAAAAGCAAAACCTTATCTATGTATTGAGCCAAGGTGCCTATCAATCCTGCGCCAGTAATGTGGAAAGCACTTCTTTTTAATTCCGCGAAGATTTTCTCGTCGGGATTTTCTCTGGGCAGATTGCGAGTGGCATACCAGAAAGCAATAATTGACGGGCCAACAGACATCACGGCAAAACCGGAGAGAAGAATTAAAACGCTGTCGGTAAAAAGGAGAATGACTATTGTTGTAAGAGCGGCCATAAAAGCGCTCAAGCTGGCAATCAAAGCTAGTAAGTCAAATCTTTTTCTGCCAATCAAAACGTGTTCATAGCTATGAAATGCTGCTTCAAGCGGGATTGAAATTGCAAGAATTGCGAGAGAGGCCGCAAAAACGGAGTTGCCCTTTGTACCATAATAAATTGCAGCAAAACCTATAGTAACCACAGCAAACAAATTGTAAACGAGTTGCAATCTTAGGGCCTTACGAATAACATTTTCTGACCCCCGAGTTACTGCTCTGACAATACCTGGGCCGATGCCGGTGAGAGTCAGAAAGCCAAGAGCGCTGGCCAACGATAAAAGATAGTTATAGACCCCATAATTTTCTTTTGGTAAAAGATTGCCAAAAGCAATTAAGGTTGCCAAGGAAGTTGCGATTCCCACAGAAAAGCGCACCGCGGCCCAAAATCCCCCTTTAGCGGCGTAAGCTATATCCACTTTCTTAAAAAAGTACATAAATGAAAGGGGACACGGCGGCGCTTTGACTCGCGATAAACAACCAACTAATGGCAATCAGAACAACTATTGTAGGAACAAGCCACCAAGCTTTTCTTGCTTTACGAAATTGCCATATTTCGGCAAGCAAACTGTCTCGGTTTTTGTTCATCTATTTTATGGGTAGGAGGTCTTGTCTTATAAGTTCATTGTATATCATGTCCGCAATTTTGGCATGTCCCTTCTCGTTTGGGTGGTCAATGTCTCCGGATATTGCCCTGTACATTACTGCTCCCTCCTCATAAATCACGAGCGGAGGATGCATACTAATAACGCTAAGACCTGCTTTCTTCGCTCGCTCCGCGACCATGTCGTGGATATAGCCATATTCGTATTTTTCATTTAGATTTTTGAATTCAGGAAGCGTGGCAACAATTATCGGAATATTATTTTCTTTTGATATTTTACCGAAATTATCAAAAAGTTCTTCATAATTTTTCCAAACTTCTGAATCCTTGGCGTATAGTTCTTTATGAGATCCAGTCGGCTTAGTGCTCCCGCCCACACCTTTGCTGCTGATAAGTTTGCCATTTCTGTTAAAACAGCCAAAAAGATTTGAATGTTCCGCTATGAGCTTCAAGAAAAAAGAGGGTGTTAGAGAGGTGACGCCTGTGCCATAGATATCATTTGGATGTTGGGCGATGATAACCATATCTGGATCAAATTGGAGCACTTTGCTTTCGAGCTGAACCAATTCTTGTTTGGTGGAATACCCCGGAACGCCAAAGTTTAATACCTCAACTTTGTCTGCCATTTTTTCGGCGATTCTTTTTTCCAGCACTTCTGTAAAAAGATCTTGCTGGTTAGCTTCGTAGCCGAAAACAACCGAATCGCCCAAGACAGCTATCCGATAGACCCCGGCCGGTTTCTTAACGGCAACTTCGTTGTCTCTCATGCCGTAAGAATTTATTTTGACTCTCGTGCCGAAGAGTGTTCCGGAGGCATCTGGACGATTTTCATACAGTAAATCTGGTGGGAAACTTACGAGCCTAAAAAATAGACTTGACTGAGAAGTGCGAAAATCAGTCGTGCGGCAATTGCCGAAAACTAACACCAGACGACTTTCATGAAAATGTTGGTTAAACCATGAACCGCTGAAAAATTTTACAACCCCTTCCGCCAAACCAAGAACGATGATGATTGAGGCGACTGAAACAAGTAAATTAATTGCCAATTTTTTATAACTCATAAATTTTCTTTTCTAAAAATCAGAAACGGGCCAATAACCAGGCAGTCAATTTCGGTATTCATCATACAGTTATACGCGTCTTGTGGGGAACAGACGATGGGTTCGCCGCGCACATTAAAAGAAGTGTTGATGACAATGGGTAAACCATTCTTTTGACCCACTTGTTTTATAAGTTTGTAATAAAGAGGGTTGCTTTTTTCTCTGACTGTCTGCAGTCGTCCGCTTCCGTCGACATGAACGACAGAAGGAATTTTGTCTCGCCACTCTTTCTTTGTGGGGTAAACCATTAACATGAAGTCGGCAATTTCGGGAAGAGGTTCATCGCACTCATAATAATCAGACGCGTTTTCTCTGGGGACGGCCGGAGCAAAGGGTCTAAATTCTTCGCGGTGCTTAACCTTTATGTTCAATATATCTCTCATGCCTGGGTTAGTGGGGTCGGCCAAAATACTTCTTGACCCAAGCGCCCTTGGTCCCCATTCCATTCTGCCTTGAAACCAGCCAACAATTTGTCCTCCACATATAAGTTGCGCTGTTTTTTCAATCAGTTCTTCTTCGTTTTTGAAGCGAGAGTATTTTATGTTGTTCTGGTTTAAGAATGCTTGTATTTCCTTGGCAGAATATTCGGGCCCAAGATAAATGTTTTCCAAAAGTTTGCGACTTCCTCCTAAAATCGTTGAATAAACAAAAGCGGCGGCTCCCAAAGAGGTTCCTCCATCGCCAGCATCAGGCTGAATCCATAGATGCCTGAAGGGAGTGTTTTTTAAGATTTTACCATTGTAAACACTGTTGAGCGCCACGCCTCCACTAAGGACAACATTTTCACACCCCGTTATCTCATGGGCGTAAATTAGAATTTTGTCCAGAGTTTCTTCAAGGATCATTTGAAGGGCCGCGGCGATATCTTTGTGACGGTCGGTTATTTTTGTTTCAGGCGATCGGACAGGCCCGTCTAAAAGACAGCAAAGTTTTTGAGACGGCATGCGATTTGCCCAGTGGAATTTGAAGAAGGACATGTTTAGTCGGTAACTGCCATCTTTTTTGATGTCAATAACTTTTTTTAGCTTTTCATAGTATTGGTTATCTTTCGGGTTTTGGTTTCCATAAGCGGCGAGGCCCATTACTTTATATTCGGAATTATTTACACTGAATCCTAGATATGCGGTGATAGTGGAATAAAGAAGGCCCAGAGAACTCGGGAAAGAAATCTCTTTAATAAGTCTTATATCACATTTGTTGCCGACACCTATGGTCGTGGTAGTCCATTCGCCGACGCCGTCCACCGTTACAATGGCCGCTTTGTCAAAAGGACTCGGTAAAAAGGAACTTGCGGCGTGGGCCAAATGATGGGGAATGAAAAAAACGTCTCCAGTAAACTTCAGTCGTTTCCGGATGGTTTTCATGACTCTTAGTTTTTCTCTCATCCAGCTGGGCATGGCCGCAAGGAATGTTTTATAACCCAGAGGAAATGTCGCCAAGTGTTGATAAATTAACCTCTCAAACTTAAGAAGTGGTTTTTCATAAAAAGCGATGTGCTGGACATTGTTTATGGTTATGCGCTCATGCTCAAGACAGAAACGAATCGCGTTGATGGGGAAAGAGGTATCGTGCTTGACTCGGGTGAAGCGTTCTTCGGCTGCCGCGGCCACAACAGAGCCGTTCTTAATAAGCGTGGCCGAAGAATCGTGGTAGAAACAGGCAATGCCAAGTATGTATGTATCTTTATTCATTTTTCTTTCTGCCGAACATTACCCAATACCCGCCGTCGCGGTGAGTGGTCCACATCCACTTCAGTTGTTTGCAGAAACGGGCGAGCGGACCTGGATATCTTTTGTCCGCAGAGTTCCACGCTCCCGAGATCGTTGGGTCACTTTTATCAAAAAACAAAAGCGAAGGATTGGCTCCCCAGTACTCAATGTCGTTTTTTTCAAACCAATCAAGCACTTCGCCGACGGTATGGGCCGTCTCCTGCGGATGCTCATATTGATCATTCCACCAACCTCTAATTGTTTCGGCGTCTTGCTCGTCTCCAAGTTGCAGTCTTATAAAGTATTCTTTAGCTCTTTCGTTATTTCTGAAAATAGTTTTGGCCAGCAGGCGCCTGATTTTTAACAGCGTTCTGCCACACTTGTTGTAAAGACCGATAGCGACATATCCTCCCGGTTTAACCAACTTTGTTACATTTCTAAAACCTTCGTAGGGATCATCGGTATGATGAAGAACCCCCAAGCAGAGTAAGCAATCAAATTTTTCTCCGATATTTTCAACCTGTTCTTCGTTTAAAACATCAACTTTTTTCAAGGTCAAAGATTTGAGTGCCAATTTTTCCTTGAGGGAGCGCGCCTTGTTAAGAGAAGAATCGGAAAAATCCACGCCCAAGACGTTCTCTCTTCTCAAGGATAAAAAGGCGGAAAGCTGTCCTGTTCCCGTCCCGACATCTATAATTGACGCTTCTTGAGGTATGCTTCTGTCTAGAATTTTGGAAAATGTTTTGGCTGCCAGTTCTAAATCTTCCGTTGTTTCAAATCTATCCAGCTCGTAATCGGGGAAAGGGGAAGCATTGTAAAATCTTTGGACAACGTTATTCATATCAAAATTGTCTATAATATTTCTCCGCAGACAGTTTCTCCTGGGGTATATTTTCCCAATAGGTTTTATGTTTTTCGCCGATTTCTGTCCTAAGAAATTTTTTCCGCACATTCTTGCGACTATGGCGGTGATGCCTATGCCCGCAAAGTAAGAAATGCTAAGAAGCGCCCAGCCGACAACTTTTTGCAGGAATTCAGCCAAGCCGCGGAGCGTTTTTAATAAAACCCTGAATAATCTGGCCAGTATGCGCATAAACGTGTTGATAGTATAATGAATTTCCATGAGCAAGCATAGCTTGAAGGCGATAATATTTTCAGGCCTCTTTCTTATTCCTTTTATCCCTTTTCTCGTTTCCAGTTCTTTCTTCTTTCCCTTTATCACCACTAAGGCCTTTGCTTTTCGGGTCATTGTAGAAATTGTTTTTGGCGCCTGGCTGATATTGGCGTTATTGGACAAAGAATATCGTCCGCGCAAATCACCGATCCTTTTTGCTCTTCTCTCTTTTCTTGTTGTTATCGGCATCGCTAATCTTTTTGGCGAAGCGCCGGTTAAGAGTTTCTGGTCAAACTATGAGCGCATGGAAGGGTATGTCGCCCTTCTTCATCTCGGAGCGCTTTTTCTCGTGATGGGGTCAGTGTTTCGCAGTATTGATTGGAAAAGATGGTGGAACACTTCTTTGGTTGCCTCTTTTCTTTTAGTCATTTACTGTTCCTTCCAGTTGGCCGGAGTGCTTACTATCAATCAGGGAGGGGTGCGCGTGGATGGGACGCTTGGTAACGCTTCTTACCTTGCCGTTTACTTGCTCTTCCACATTTTCGTGGCGCTTATTTTCTTTTTCAGAAGCGGAAAAAATTCTGGCCTCAAGTGGCTTTACGGTCTTCTCGCTCTTCTTCAATTGTTCATTCTCTACCACACCGCCACGAGGGGGGCCATTCTCGGCTTAATCGGTGGTCTTATTATCATTGCTGTTCTCAATTTGGGCAGCAAGGCCGATGCAAAGTTTAGAAAAGTAAGTGTTGTCGGCCTGATTGCTCTCGTTGTTCTCATCGGAAGCTTCTTGCTCGTCAAGAACAGTTCTTTTGTTCGGAACAGCCCCGTTCTTGAACGTTTTGCTTCTATCAGCACCGAAGAACTGAAAAGCGGCGGACGCTCTTTTGTCTGGCCGATGGCCCTTAAGGGCATCAAGGAAAAACCGCTTCTCGGTTGGGGTCAGGACAACTTTAACTATATCTTTAACAAGTATTATGACCCGAATATGTTCCGTCTGGAACCTTGGTTTGATCGCGCCCACAACATCTTCCTGGATTGGGCCGTAGCCGGAGGCCTTCTTGGTCTCGCATCCTATCTGTCGCTTTACGCGGTATTGCTTTACATCATTTGGCGCAAAGACCAAATTTTGTCTTGGACTGAAAAATCAATGCTTACCGGTCTGATAGCGGCGTATTTTTTCCACAACATTTTTGTCTTTGATAATCTTGTAAGCTACATTCTTTTCTTCGCGCTTCTGGCCCAAATTCATTCAGAAAGTAAGGAACAAGGGTCAGGCCTTGAGAATTCAAAAAGGTCTGATCTTGAAAAACCGTCAATTGCGATTGCTCTGCCGATTACCGCTGTTCTGACTGTTCTAGTCATTTATTTTGTAAACATCAGCTCTCTAAGAACGAACCTAAATCTTCTTAAAGCGCTTGTCGCTTCCCAAGGGGTAGGGGGCGGAACAGGAGAGTCCATTACTTTGTTTGAAAAGGCCCACGGCGGGGCGCGTCTGGGGCGTCCGGAAGTGGTGGAACAAATAGAAGCGCGCGCGCCGACTATTCTCGCCAGCAATCTTCCCATAGAAACCAGAAACGAATTCTTCCGCTTTGCCAGTCGTGCCATCGTTGCACAAGCGGAAACGCTTCCCACAGATGCGCGTTATCAACTGATAGCGGGAACGTTTTATTTGACCACCGGCTCTCTTGACGAAGCGCTCAAGTATTTGGAACGGGCGCAAGAACTTTCTCCCGGCAAACAAGCAATTAGACTTGAAAGAGGAATCGCTCTAATTGAGAAAGGAGAAAAGCAACAGGCCCTGCAGGTTTTTAAAGAAGCATTTTTGCTGGCTCCGGAAAATGCGGAAGCCGGTATCTTTTACCTCATTGGCGCTATTTATGCCGGTGATAGAAAAACCGAACAAGAATTGCTTTTCATTTTGTCTAAAGACCAAATTTCTCTGGACCAAAGAGTGCTTTCCGCTTATGTTCAAAACAAGAGAACAGCGGAGGCGATAAATATGCTCTACTATATCGGCCAAGCCAATCCGAATTATAAAGCTCAAGCTGACGAATATATAAGACAGTTGCAAAAATATTAGGATATGCTATAATGCCCCTGTGAGTGCCAACTGGCACCCTATGAATGTCTGCATAAGCCCCGCCGCAAGGCGGGGTTTGTGTTTTTTGTTATAATGACTTTAGATTCTTTCCGCACGTGGAGAGCGGCCGCACTCACATTAGATATTCATATGGAGCCAGCTCCGCTCTCCGCGCGCGAAC